>Ga0070751_1001208_pt1 | contig 15344 bp, 23 predicted proteins | sample VirMetDEL_Aug_28_FD_78514 | JGI IMG/M metagenome (GOLD analysis project Ga0070751, IMG submission 78514) | Aqueous microbial communities from the Delaware River and Bay under freshwater to marine salinity gradient to study organic matter... | ecosystem: Environmental > Aquatic > Marine > Coastal...
AGTATTCAGAAAGATTCTCGCGAAAGAAGTGGCTAAAGCCAGAAAGGGCGGGTTGTCCGATGATGATATATCGCTTGCTTTGGCCGGGGCGATGGCGAGCGTCATATTCTAAGCGAGCCGAGACATGGCACTCTGGGACAACATCGTTCAGTTCGTCCTTGAGGGTTCCCGCAGCGGACAAACAAAAAGTTAAGACCTTTTCTTTTTATTGCACGATCACCGGGCGCGATGCTACAACGCGTTGCGCCTGGAGCTTTTGCTCGGTGCATGTATCCTTAATTTTTCATAAAATCGTCACGCAGCTGCTTCACATGCTGCGCTGCGCACACGCGCGAAATTTTTAATAAAAATCAGCAGACCCGTGATGCAGCAGGAGTTGTGATGCACGTGCAGCAGCTGATTGAGGTTAAGAATCCAAGATACTATGTCGCACTCACGTGTTTTTAAAGACAAAATCGCTACGTGTGTGCGTTAGAATGCTGGATTTTCCGATTGTCCCGTTTTTGACCTACGCGAACGTTGGAATCCTGAAAACCGGCGTTTCCGGGCGTCCACGCGCTGTTTTGAAACGAGCGCGCATCTTTGTCTCCTCGCATCGGGTCACATCAGGTCAACCTATTCGACATATCCTCGACCTTATGTCGCAATTTCCGCGTTTCTTCGACATTGGGTCACATCAGGTCAACCTATTCGAACCCCTTCAACCTATACGCGACCCGAACCACCTCAATCCGCGATTGATCGTCCTGGAAAGAAAGGTTATAAGCGAGTTAGGTAGGCACTTTGCGGAGAAATAAGGTCCGATGGCACAAAAGAAGGTACTAACACCCGGTAAAGAGCGTCAAGCAGGCGGGGTAAAGGAAAAGAAGGTACCAGCCAAGGCAACCGAGCCAGTGCGCGTAGCACGCGACGGCACACAGCGCGGACTCGTTCGTAAGAACCCGAAGAACAAAGCGACCCTGCTACTTGAAGGTATGCAGGAGGACGCGGAAATGTTCTTCGGCGTCAAGAATCATCACCCAGTCCGCAAAATGAACCTGATCGGGATGCAGGCCGAATATGGCTACCCCGCAGTCGACGAGAACGGTCAGCCGGTCATCGACGATACGGGACGTCAAGTCATGGTACCCCCGGATCCTCAGCTGGCCCTCGTGGCTTATGGAAAGGTAGCGCCTTACATCGCGGCGGTGTTGAAGAGCGTCGAATTGGGCGGTGAAGGAGGCGGACCTGTTCGGGTTGACTTGATCGACAAAGCACGCGGCCTTGCCGAACGCTTGGGCGTCGAATTGCCAGCACGTGTGCTCAGGCTGATCGAAGATGACGAGGAGGACGACAATGAGTAAGCCAGACCGTTTAAACGCGGTGTTCAAGACCAGCTTGGAGATAGCAGATGGCTAAATGGACCGTGGGCGACGCCCACACAACCGACGACGGGCACGAGCACACACCAGACGAGGTGTTGGCTTGGCGCTCAATTCGCTACCGCACAGCAGCCGGGTGGCTTGTTGTGTCGATCATCGCAGTGAGGTACCTTATCCACCCACTCAGCAACATCGTTCTAGTTGCTCAGGGGCACGAACCATTGGCACCCGTTCCTGACTTGTCGTTGGTGGACGTCGCGGCAATCGTTGGGTTGCCCGTTAGCGGATCGTTTGCTGACAAGATGACCGGGGATACCGAATGAGCCATTCACTTGACACGTAGTTCCGATAGGTCCGACTCTGCTGACCGAGCTGAGCACATAGTCTTCGACGAGGACATGGACGAGGCTCCTATTGCGTTGAACGTATCGAAGTCGGGTTTTGTATCTGTAACGTCGGACAGCGACGTTACAGGCCTCGTCTACATAGCTGCGGGGGTTGCGTTCCCAATCCGCTGCAAGCGTGTTAACTCGATTGGCACAACAGCTCTCAACGTGGTAGGCATGTGGTGATCGGTATTGGCGTCGGCCCGACGTTCACATGGTTAGGCATAACGGTAACCGTACCGCCCAACATGTCACAGCGGGACCTGATCAAAATCTTGATGCGGTACCGGATTGCTCGTAGTGTCAATGCCACACCGCTTCCCTGCTCCAATGGGGAGCCTTACTGCATCTTTAGCTAAAGGAGAATCATCATGCTTGCAGCAATCATCCGTGCAGCAATTCGTGCCTACATCCTAGAGAAGTACGCCCTAGAGGTAGCAAACGATCTTGCGACGAACGGACTCACACCGGCGGACGAAGCTATCGTTGACGCCTTCCTAGACGCACCGTAATGCTTGAGAACGTCAACCCGACTGACGTCCTCCTGCTCGCGTTCTGGGCTGGCATCGGGTGGTACGCAGCTGCCCTTATAGTTGGCCTGCTAGAACACTTTTTATTCGGGGACGAGGACGAGACATGAGGATCGTATGACCCAGGATTACTTAGCCCTTCGCGAGATGGGCATCTCAATGGAGGCCTTCCGCAGCAACGAAACGTTGCGGGAGGCTTTATTCGATCAATACTCGGGTGATCCTGGCGGGATGGCAGACTTGCTTTCAGCCTGGGAGTTCCTTGCACGTGACGAGCAGCTGCCTCCTACTGACGTCTACAAGATTTGGCTCTACCTAGCAGGACGTGGTTCGGGTAAGACGCGCACAGGAGCCGAATGGACTCGCGATCTAGCTAAGAAGGGCTATCGTCGCATGGGATTGATTGCCCCGACCGCCGCCGATGCGCGAGACGTCATGATTGAAGGCGAGTCGGGTCTTTTGTCCGTGTGCCAAGACACCGACGTCGATCACAAGGGCGTCAGCATGGGCGTGCCGCTCTACGAACCGTCAAAACGTCGCGTGACGTGGGACAATGGTGCGATGGTGACCGTCTATAGTGCTGATGAACCTGAGCGCCTGCGTGGACCCCAGCACGATGCACTATGGCTCGATGAACTCGCCGCATGGCGAAAGATGGAAACCTACGACCAAGCCATGTTCGGATTGCGCCTCGGCAAGCATCCCAAGATCTTCATATCGACGACACCCAAGCCCAAGGCGCTGATCAAGCGCCTACACGCGCAGGCGATCAACCCCAGCAACCACAACGTCGTCATGACCTCAGGATCCTCGGAGCGCAACAGCGAGAACCTCGCCCCTGGCGTGATCGAGGAGCTCCGCGAAGCATACGCGGGTTCCGAACTCGGTCGTCAGGAGCTTGATGGAGTACTACTCGAGGAGCTGGAAGGCGCGTTGTGGAATCGCAAGATGATCGACAGCAACCGCGTCGCTACTATGCCGACGTCTACCGACGAGGACTTCTACTTCGAGCGGATCGTTGTGTCCGTCGATCCCGCAACGACGTCAACAGAGCAGTCAGACGAGACGGGCATTGTCGTCGCAGGCCTCGGGTCTGACAAGCACGGTTATGTGCTGGCCGACTACACAGGCAAGTATTCGCCTAAGGGGTGGGCGACGAAGGTGCAGTGGGCGCGGAAGCTCTGGGCTGCTGACCTGATCGTGGCCGAGAAGAATCAAGGTGGGGATATGGTCAAGCACGTCCTCACAGGCGAAGATGAGAACATGCCTGTGCGTCTCGTTCATGCGTCGAAGGGTAAGAAGGCCCGTGCGGAACCCGTCGCCCAGAAATACGAGCAAGGGAAGGTGCATCACGTCGGTGTGCCGAAACTCGACGCGAACGGGTTGAAGATAGAGGGGCACCTAGAGAACCTCGAGGATCAAATGTGCACTTGGGAGCACCTGTCGTCTTCGTCGTCACCCGACCGCATTGATGCGCTGGTGTGGGCGATCCACGAACTCATGATTGCCGGCGCAAAGCCCATTGTTACCACCAGGCTGCGCGGTATGCACTGACGCAACACAATTCGATTGCGTTCCGGGGAACGCAACACATTTACGTTGCGCACGAAAAAGGCCCCGCGTTTAAACGGGGCCTGTCGCTGTTAGGTGCGACCTTTGTCGCTGTTCTTCGAACCGTCGCGATCTTTGCCGCCCTTGCCATCGTTTCCGCCCTTGCCGTTGTGCTCGGACGCGTTGTCCTTATTATCGTCGCCTTCAGGATCGTCCTTAGGATCGTCGCCTTCAGGATCGTCCTTAGGATCGTCGCCTTCAGGATCGTCCTTAGGATCGTCCTTAGGCCGCTTCGGTTTGTCAGGACGGTCGTTCTTGTCGTCACGATCAACGACAATAGTAACGCCCCTCACCACGTCGCAGACGTCCTCTGCGGTGTCAAACTTGTTCCACTCCTGTGCCTCGCGGTCACAGATAAGTGTCGTTGGCGCAACGCAGGCAGACAAGCCAACAGTAGCGACCACAATAAGTAGTAGGTTCTTCATCGTATTCCCTTCCAAGGTGCCCCCACCCAATTCGTATAACTAAGTTATGCGCAGTTCAACGTCGACTCGTTCAATGAGGTACTCGAGAAGCTTTTGAGCGATCACAGCAACCTTGCTTTTAACTTCTCTAGTTCGTCGTCCTCAAGTGAGCCCATCACACGACGCTCGATATCCGAGAAGTCGGCTTCGAGAAGATAGCACGTGTCGAAGGCAGCACCTTCGCCAAACGTCGCGCCTTCAGCCTCGAGTTCGCGACGTAACTTGCGCATTGCATCGTCAGCCGCCATTGATTGCGCAAGGAACTGCGCACCTGATACAGGTTTCACTTCCTTGAAGTTCGGGTTGCGGGACGACCAGCGTCCTGTGACGGTACCCCTCATTGCAGGCTCCATTCGATTGCGCCGAACACGAGGGCTGAGCACAGAGCGACGACAACCGCGACGATCATTGAACCCAAGGCCAAGTACCCGCCGGGTTTCTTTCCAGGAACGAGCATCCCGCTTGCAAGCAAGAAGGTGATCATTCCCACCAGTGAATAAATTGCGAACATCTTAAAAAGTATCTCCATAGGTCCCACCCGTTGAGTTATGCACGTTCATTTTGCTTGTGCGCTGTCCCGCCGAAGTTCAACGCGTTGTAGTAGTCGCGCACCTCGGCCTCTATTTCGGAATCCGTGCGTTGTTGCGGGAATTGCCCGCGTATGAAGTAACGCTGATCGAGCTCCGATAAGTCTTGCCAGTAGTGGCCTTTGTAGTCAAATTCGTTTGACCAGTATGAACGCAGGGTCTCGAGACGCTGCTGCCCGTCGATCACTATGTTGGTCAATGCAGGCGGCAACGTTTTGCAAACTGAGAAGTTCACCGAGTAGGAACCAATCGGGATACCGCGCCAAATGCTTTCGATCAACGCGCGTTTCTGATCACGATTCCACACGAGGTCGCGCTGGAATTCCGGTATAACGAACCCGCACAGCATCGGGCGATGGAGCGGGTTGTACCACGCCTCCTGCGACGTCGAGCGCTCCTTCTCCCAGTGGTAGAACAGGTGGTCAATTCCGAACGCCATCGACTGGGCGAACATGAGCGGCTTGGGACGTTGGAATGCCATCAGTAGTCTCCGTCTAGAACGATTGTTGTGTTGCGTTGTGGGGGTCGACTTCGACGAAGTTCAGGTCCTGGTCCCACTCGAGCCATTGCATGAGGCTCAGGCGGAGCTCGACTTGCGCCTGTTGCTCGTCAGCCGCGACTATCACAGCACCCAAGCCCACAGGCAAGTGCTCACTGAATACGCAGTAAAAGGTTTTCATATCCGTTCCTCCGCAAGGTTAGGTCGATCCCGCGTTTGTTCGCGCAAGCTGGCTTGCAGGTCAAGTTCGAACTGGCGCGTGTCCTCAAGTGCATCGAAACCCGGGTTGATCAGGTTCCAAGCCGTCAGTGTTTCATGCGAGCCCCAGAGGGTTGGCTGACGCGGGCCGGGTTTTTTACGAGTCATTTTTCCTCTCCACAATTGCGACACAATTGACCATTGTCCCAATTAAAGTCGTGCCCAATGTGATCACAGAGCTCGACGTCCGACAAGCCATCGAAATAGGACCAATCTAAATTATCGAGGGCCTCAGCCATCACGTGCAACGGGTCGTTGGGAGACACCGCGGCTTGCAGGTCTTCGCGCACGTTCGACATTGCAGCGGCGACGAGTAAAGTGGTGCGGGAGATCATGACGCCACCTCGATCATGATGCACTCGCGGAACATCGGCGAGGCGGGCATGTAGGTCAGAGTGTACCCCTTGAACGAAACGTTCGCAGCGACGTGTTCGAGGTCGACCGTCAAGGTTACGCGATGGGTGCGCTTTTTGATTGCGGAGGTGAGGCCGTTCGCGACGGGCAACAAGTCGTCGTCGCGGCGTAGCGCGTTGTAATTGATGCGGCGCTGCTGCGTTCCCGCGCGGCGCACCATCATGGGACGCGTTGACGAGTCATGGAAGTTCAGCGCGCGTGGCGTGCGACGGATGAAAACGTAAGCGGTCATTTAAATGTCCTCCAAAAGTTCGACGACGGACGCGGCCGTTTTTGCGGGATCGTTGTGGTCGTCACTGTCGAAGTCAACGTTGAGGTCGAGCACGAAACGATCATCCGCGTCTTTGGTCGTCGAGCCGAATGCCCAACCGTCCATGACGTGGAACATGTCGTCGGAACCTTCGAGTTCGAATTGAACCCAAACTGACGAGTCGTATGTGCGGTGAAAGAAAGGTTTGCGACCCTCAAGTGCGTTCGCGACGTTTTGAACGAGCGAGTTCATTTGTCACCTCCCAACGACCACAAGCGTTGTGCGCGAGTGAAGTCATTGATGCGGTCGAGGTGCGCTCTTTTCGACGACGCGTTGAGCACGTCGAACGCGTCGGACAGTACAGTCCATTTTGTGGACATCAGGTCACCATCAGCGATAACTCGAGCTTGGCGAAGGGTCATGGATTTTTGGTAAAGTGGCATTTTGAAGTCTCCGTTGTTTCGTTGTTGATGGACGACACATAAACGAGCAGCAGACCAGTGTCAATAAAAATCGACGCGGTCCTGTTGCGTTAGATATACTCCTCGTCGTGCAGCTCGGTCGCAACCGCAACGAGACGCGCGGGGTCGGAAACGAAGATGGTGATTTCCGTTCCGTGCGACGTCCAGAACGCGCCTTCGTTTTCAGCCTGTACTTCTTTCCACAGAAGAATCGAACCTTCGATTCTTTCGATGTAAGCGCGGGCTTGGATTTGGTTTGCAACTGGGATTGTGATTTTGTAGGTCATTTGAAGTCTCCGTTGTTTGCGTTGATCGTAGGACGATCATAACTCAGTTATAGTACTGTGTCAACACCTTCTTTCAGCAATTGCACGATACCGACTACTTGCTTATGATCGGCCACGACGTAACTAAGGAAAATTCCCATGTCCCGCACAGTAGAAGCCGTCCACTCCGATTGGACACGTCGTCAGATTCAGTGGGCTCGCATCCGCGACGCTCTCGAGGGGCAGGACGAGATCAAAGAGAACGGCGAGGCTTATTTGAAGCGTCCGGACGGGATGACTCAAAATGCCTACGACGCTTACAAAGAGCGGGCTCAATTCTACCCGGTAGCCGAGCGCACGTTGCGTGGGTTGTCCGGTCTCGTATTCCGCAACGCTGCACAATTCGAATTGCCAACACGGCTCGAGCCATTGCGTGAGGCGGCAACGACAGACGGGAACACGCTTGAAGTGATGTCCGAGATGCTCGTGAACGAGGTTCTTAGCGTTGGGCGCTACGGTTTGCTCGTCGACTACGCGACGGAGAACACGACAGTGACGTCCGTCCCCTACATCGCAACCTACACCGCTGAAAACATCACGGATTGGCGCGTTCAATTCGTTGGCGGCCTGCGCGTTCTCACTCGCGTCGTGCTCAAAGACGACTTCGATCAAGACGATGAGGACGTAAACGACACAGCAGAGCAGCGCCTAGAATTGGTGCTGAATGATCAAGGCAACTACGAGGTGCGTAAATGGCGCGCAGCAAGCGCCAATCTAAAAAAGGACGATGGTGGATCCTTCGTCATGATCGACGCGGTGGTACCTACAGTCAACGGCAAGCCGCTCAAGTCGATCCCGTTCATTTTCGTGAACCCCTACGACCTGCGCCCAGAAGTCGAGAAGCCCCCGATGCTCGATCTCGTGGACGTGAACGTCGGGCACTACCGCAATTCCGCCGACTACGAGCACGCGCTGTTCCTGACGGCGCAGCCTACCCCTTGGGTATCCGGACCTTTGAACGCCGACAACACACCGTCGGCAATCGGGTCGGGAGCGTTCTGGGTTCTGCCCGAAGGATCGCAAGCCGGCATGCTCGAATTCTCGGGTCCTGGCATTCAAGCGCAAGAACGCGCGATGGAAGCAAAAGAAAATCGCATGGCCTCCTTGGGCGCTCGCATGATCCACGAAGGACGGCAGCGCAACGAAGCTGCCGACACAGCAAAAATGCGTGGTCGCTCTGAACTGTCACTCCTCACTAACGTCGTGAACATGGCACAGGCGGGGCTCGAAAGGGCTTTACGAATAGCAGCGGAGTGGACAGGTGGCAATCCGGACGAAGTCAAAGTTACGTTGAACCGTGACTGGGTATCGACGCAGATGGAAGCTACTTCGATCACCGCCCTCGTCAAAGCATGGCAGGCGGGTGGCATTTCTCATCAGACGCTTTACGAAAACATGCAACGCGGTGAGATTGCTCCTGTGGATCGTTCGTTCGACGACGAAAAGGAACTTATAGAAGACGAGGGTGGTGATCTTGGCCTTGGAATCAATCAGCAGCTCCTAGCTGCTGCGGCGCAACCGCCGGGTTCTGCCAAGTCGGGTACACCGGCCCCTAAACCTAACGGAACCGAAGAGGCCGCGGGTACTGACGACGGGGGCAGGTAATGCGCGAGTTTGTCACGGGACTCCTTTACGAGCAGTTGACCACAGCGGCTACTGTGCAATTCCAAAACGTCGGAACGGGCACTTTGGTAATCAAGCGCTCAGTTGCGCAGCCTGAGCCCGAAGTTCCAGGTTGGGTTTACGGACCAGGTTTAGGGGAACGTGGCGCCGTGGCAGATTTGTACCCTAGCGAAACGGGAACTCTTTGGGCACGTTCTGACGAGTCGACGACGGTGCTAGTCGAGGAGATTTGACATGTCGCTGAAGTCGCCTTTTGGTCCTATCGGCGGTGGAGGCGCCGGCGGCACTGGCCTTCCTGCAGGAGGTACCGTTGGGCAGATCATCGTTAAGCAGTCTGCTGCGACGGGCGACGCGATATGGGCAGATTCTGGGGTCAGCTATTTACCTGTCCCTGACAACGAAGAAACGACCACCGCCTTCATCTACATGGGGTGGGAGTCAGTTAGCGGAGGTTGGCTCGTTCGACGACGTGACCGCGTGACATTCGCAACGGGAGACGCTACTGTTTCGAACAATGGTAGTTACGCCAATCTAACCGCAGCGTGGCCAGATCGTGCTGCGCTGATTTACGCTTGAGGAACCCTAATGGCCGTTTCAGCATATAGCACGAACATGACCGACCTCTACGCAGGTGCGGGTTCCACTACAAACTGGTCCGGGCTTGGCGGTGGGGCCTCGGCTTTAAACGCTGAGACAGACTACTTCATCCAAGGCTCAGGGTGTACGACAAAGAACGCTTTCGCAAGCACGCGGAAGGGTATGATATTCGACTGCGTAACCGACCGCGCGTCGTTGGTCGGTACGGATGGCGCCTTCCTTATGTGGACTACGCAAGCAACACCAAACTCCCTCGACACAATCGCCAACGGTGGAATCACTATGGTGATTGGGTCGGGGACGGGTGACTATAAACACTGGTATGTTGGCGGATCAGACACGATTGAGTTCATGGGTTGGATTTTGGCCGCGGTTAACCCGTCCGAGGCGACCGATGAAGCAGACGCGGGAAGCCCCACAGCGGTCGAAGATCATATAGGCGTTTTATTCGACCTACCTTCAGGCGGTCCCACCAAAGGCGCACCGAACGCAGTCGACGCCATTCGTGCGGGTCGCTGCGACTTGATCTATACGCTAGGCACAGGCGCAGATCCTGACGCCAGTTTTGCACTTGCTGTTGCTAACCGCGGTGGTGTTACAGACCGGTTGGGGCTCGTTCAGTTGGTAAATGGCTCATATTTCTGCTCGGGCCTGCATCAATTGGGCGACTCTACCAACCTCGTAAATTTCAGCGACGACAACAAAACGCTTTTCTGGCGCGATCACCCAGCGGTAACTGCGCCGTTCAACACGTTGGAAATCCAGAACGCGTCGTCCGTCGTGTCAATGACCTCACTCGTTTGGAAAGCGCTAGGAACGAAGTCACCGGGCACTTGGGTGACGACGGACAACGCGACCGTGGGAGTCACGTCGTGCTCGTTCATTGATTGGGGCGCGTTCGGTTTCGCGAGCAACACAACGATCCTGTCTACCACCTTCGTGGCATGCGGTGTGGTAACGCAGAACAGCGCAGCGCTAACATCTTGCGTTTTCGACGCATGCTCGACGCTGCTTTCCAACAATCCCGCATTGCTCACGGGCAACTCGTTCACGAGCGCTGGCACGGGACACGCAATAGAAATAACCACGGCAGGCACTTACACGTTCACCGGGAACACCTATTCAGGATACGGCGCAGGTGGAACAACGAACGCGACAATCTACAACAATTCAGGTGGCTCTGTGACCCTCAACATTGTAGGCGGTGACACGCCTACAATTCGCAACGGCGCAGGCGCGAGCACCACAGTAAACAACTCGGTGAACGTCTCGTTTGACAACATCGTCTCGGGATCTGCTTTGGTCATCACAGCAACGGCCACTGTGGGCACCGTCACGTCGGGCGACATCTTGGTGAACCAGGTCGTGACAACGGACCCTTTCACATATTCGCACAACTACGAAGGTAACTTGACTTTCTCCTTCAAGATCCTCAAAGGAACGTCGTCGCCTGTTTACAAGCCGCTCGAAGGATCGGGCACCATATCGTCAACCGGGTTTTCGTTCACAGCTAACCAGGTTGGCGACTAGCACCTTAAAAAATAAATAAGTCGCTTATACTGCAACCTCATTGGGCGTTGCATGAGGGGTGCCGCGTCTGTACGGTAGTCTTAGAACAATTGCCCTCGATAGCGGAGAACTGAGAATGGCCACCTACTTTACCGTCGACTACGACAACGAAGCGACCGGTCCGTTCGTGGCCGAAGGCGCAAACCTAACATGGACGGCGTCTGTCGGTTTCATTGTCAAAGTAATTGACAACGGGACGACCGGGACGCTGAAAGTAGCGCTTGTGTCAGGAAACATTCCTGCAGACAATGACGTGCTGACGCAAGGGTCCACGACCGCAGACGCATTTGGCGCGGGTCGGTCGATGCTTTATCCCGCTTATTTCCGCGAGGACGTTGCAGTAGCGTCGTCCGGCGCGATCACATGGACGGGCCCTGCATTGGGCGCGACTCATTCATTCTTCTTCGATGGCCAGACAGCCAACATCGTTGCGGGTGAGATCCTCACGTTCTCTGGTGGTCAAACTGCTGAGTGTATCACTGTAGAGTCCGACGCCGGTACGACCGGTGAGCTGTCCGTACGCTTCATTTCTGACCTGGATTCAGGACTTCCTGCAGACAACGACACCTTCACCGGCGACATTATCGGCGACGGCGTGGTAAACGGCGTGGTTCACCCGCGTTCCTACACACCGCTGAACTTGCACCGTTTGCTCGCAGACCTCAACGATGATGAAACGATAAATGGTAACGACGACTTGTCGCGTGTCGATCCCACACCTTCTGGTCGTGACACGGACGAGATCGTAAACTTGCTTGGCACCGTTGCTATCACGGACACCGTTGCGTCACACATGTTCGGCGGTTCGGTTAGCCAGGCGAACGGCGCTACGCTGTACTCGGGTCTGGACGTTCAGCTTACGTCGCCACTAGACTCGACTCAGCCAGTTGTAATTCAAGATGACGCTATCGTAACCGACTATTGGAAGAACGCTTACAGCCCGGATTCTATTGCAGGCAACGTTCGCATAATGGTCAAGACGCGCGTTGATGGCGTGGACATTGATGGTAAACGTGTTCGTGGAGCATTGCTTGAATATGGTCAAGCATACTTCTTCGGCGGCACGACACTCGGAACGGCCTCGACCGCTCTCGCGTTGTTCTCAGCGAACGATGGTAACAACAACACAGCAGTGGGCACCGTCGCAGGCGCACCTTACAACACGGTCGCAGTGGCCGAAGGTTATGGTACGGAAGACTATTCGAACGGTAACGGCCTGACCCCTTTCGCTATGTCGATTGACTTCACCTCAGCAAACTCGTTGCAAACGTACGAATGGACGAAATACATACAGCGGCGCGGTACCTCGGAAACGCTGTATTCGCGCAACGCGCAACTGTTCGTCGGTGTAAACACCAACTGGGCTTACGACAACGAATCTGGCAACTTCACACCAGCCGAGATTCTCGCGTGGGGAACATCGTTCAACTACACCGGACAGACCACCAACCTAGCCGTTGGCGAAGTCGTGACGTTCTCACCTTCGGGTGCTAAAGGTCGCGTCTTGTATGACAACGACGCAGGCGCAACCGGGCAACTCGTTGTCGGCGTAGAAGGCAACGCACAGCCAACAGCAGCCGACACAATCACCGGCGTGACCTCAGGCGGTGACGGCACAGTGGGCACCGTTGTCGCATCGACGGTTTGGGGCACAGCTTTGCTTACCGCGCTCAACGACGTCGGCACGACGGGCAACATGTATACTCAGCTACTGACTGGTCTTGAGCCTGTAGACAACACGATCATCTGGGGCACAACATCGAACCAAAGCGCAGAAGTCGCTGGTGCGGTTTCGTCGCGGACGGTCAACAACCAATTCGTGGGTGTTTACACGGGTACCAATTTCCAGACAAACTTCGGTATCACGATTGACTCTACTGACGCGATCCTGGGCGACCAGCTCCGCAACTTGCTCGACGTTGTTCAGGGTCCTCCCGACAACCGTCAAGGTGCTGTGTCGGGTCTGAAGAATGGCGACACAGTCACAGTATATCCTTGGGACGGCGCAGCCACCGACGTGAACGGCGATCCGTTGCCAACGTTCGGTGAGATGACGCTTGCTACTGCACTAGTATCGGGTGTCACCACGTCCGTCGATGTGGGAACGGGCAACATCCCGAACAACACGCCAGCAGCGGGCAAGCTGCGCATCGAACAAGATAGCGACTCAAATGTGATCCTGGTGCAATACTCTTCGCACAACGGCGACGACACGTTCACCTTGGTCGGCACTTCACCCATAACAGCAGCAATCTCAAATACCGTCATGCGTGCTTTGATCGACGAGCAGCGCACCAGCGATGGTACGTCTAACTACTCGGCCGTTTTTGTGACACCGGAAGACGTAGCGATCACGGTCAAGAATGGTGGCGCACTAAACGGCCCGATCAAAACCTTCAAAACGAATGCTTCGTTTGGCGCGTTCTCAGTCGGTGCGGTTCGGACCCCCGACTAATGGGAGCTCCTACTGATGGCAATCAGCGTCAATTGGATCACGGGCGAGATCACAGTACCAAAAGCTGACACCCAATTGGTGTCAGCTGGCCCGCCCGAGATCCGCTCACACGACACCGACGCCTTCCGCCTCGAACTCAAAGACCTTGAGGACGACGCGGCAGGCGGTCGGCCGTGGCCTCGGACGCACAATCACAACCTGCCCGTGACTATTGCGGGTATCACGTATGCGCGGACGCTCGAGATCATCGCGCCATACTTCGTGACGTACGAGGATGGTCAGTACCGCGTGTCACTTGGTGGCTCAAACAACAACATAGTGGACGTCGCGACGGTTAACCAGGTTTCGATTATTTCGAACAACAGCGCTGGTTTGACGTTTTCCGAGGAGATCAATTCACAGTCGTTCACGAGTGGTCAAGTCACACTCGACGTCAACGCAGGTTTACCAGGCACAGCCTTCCCACGCGGGACTCCTACCAACCCAGTCAACAACCTTTCCGACGCATTGCAAATCGCTGCTGATCGTGGCTTGCATAAGATAGCCTTAACCGGCTTCGTAACAGCGACAGGCTCTGAAAACCTGGACGGTATTTCTATCGAAGGTGGTGCGGGAGCTTCCAACGTCGTTTACTTGGCTGGGGTAAGCACAGTAAATAGCAGTTTCGAGCGACTGATAGTATGCGGAGCGCAGAACGGACTTTCTAGGTTCGTTGACGTTATCCTAGGAGTAACGGGACTGGCTGGTTTCACTAACGCTGAAGGTCGTTTCATAAATTGCATCGTAAATACAGCAAGTGGCTTTGAGCAAAATGCCACGGGCGTTGGGTCGTTGCTGGACAACTGTTCCTTCGTGATGCCCGACAACGCTCAAGTGGCTTTTAATGCGAACGGGAAAGCATTTTCTCTCCGTCAATGCACTGGCAACATTCTTATCACTAACGCTACGGATGTAGAAGAACAAGATTTGAACTTCGCGGGTGGTCGCGTCGAAGTAGACGCATCGTGCACCGCGGGCCAGTTCAACTTGTCAGGCGTGGCTTCTTTGACAGACAACAGCGGCGGGACAGTGCTTTCTCAGGACTCGTTTATTTCACCCGACGACGTGCGCCTAGCACGCGATCACGCTCGCGCAGCGAACCTACAAACCCAACAGGTCTAAACTACGACGGGCGCCCCCGAAGGGACGCCCGTTTAAACGCGTGTCGGAAATCACCAGTAAGAACGACCCGTCAAACGTTTCGCAACGTTGACCCATGCGACGCGCAAGCAATCGTCGGTCGCGTTCGACATGACGGACGTCGAGCGCGACATAGCTTGGTCAGACTTGGAAAACACCTCGCGCATTGCTTCGTCAGCGATGTTCTGAGCCGACACGCCCGACTCGAACAATTCAACCACCCATTTGGCGACCACGTTGTCAGCCGTGGCTTGCACGAAGTCGCCCGACCAACTCAAAGTATAGAACGGGTCGTCAGCGAGTTTTTCGAGGTGGTCGGGAAGCGTTGTTTCGGCGAAGGTTTCGACCGTGTCGCGAGCGACGCGCACCGCGACGTTCAGCATGTAGTCGGCGTCCGTGTGGGTCAGGTTATCGCGCACGAGTTTCGACCATGCGGCGTAGTCGGCACGTTCCGCTTTGCGCGACTCACGATCAGCAGCGCGACGTGTTAGGTCGGCGTCGCGTTCGTCGTCGAGACGTTGACGTTCGTCTACCGCAGCCTGCGCGGTCGTGATTGCGGCTCGCAGTTTCAACGCGGACGAGCGGCGATCCATGCCTCCCGTCAGGTCGTAAAGTTCGCGTTGCAGCTTTTCTTTCACGACATGCAGCGCATCGCTCCAAGCGTTGTCGGAAGCAATTTGAACGTCGGCGCCCGTCGCGTTCGGAGCGTCGAAGTGTGTCAGCTCCCAGCTTTTCACGTGGTCGCGCAGCGTGTCCGAGTTCGTGCACTCGGCA
>Ga0070751_1001225_pt1 | contig 15240 bp, 35 predicted proteins | sample VirMetDEL_Aug_28_FD_78514 | JGI IMG/M metagenome (GOLD analysis project Ga0070751, IMG submission 78514) | Aqueous microbial communities from the Delaware River and Bay under freshwater to marine salinity gradient to study organic matter... | ecosystem: Environmental > Aquatic > Marine > Coastal...
ATTTTATAATGAATATCTTTATTGTAATCGAAGGAAGCCTAATAGATAGCAGTCTAGAATTTGAATGTCTTGAATCTATGGAGTTAGCTAAAGAATATATATCTGAAATGATGGGGTCAGATAGTGATAAATTCACATTAAAAGAAGAGGGTTATTGGATTAACGAAATGTCTTTTATACAGTTAAAGGAACTAGAAGTTAAAACTGAAATAAGTTAATCAAATGTATTGGTCGGAGGTAAGAAAACTTTTGTTTATGTTAGCGTGTATTTTACTATCTCTATTTGTAGGGATTTTAATAGGTCGTGAAACAGGAGGGTATGAAGACGGCTACAAAAGAGCTGTAGAGGATTGTCGAATAATATTAGATATTCCTAAAGAATTGAATTAATTAACCAAAATAAATTAAATGGATTTAGTAAGAAGAATTAGAGTTAAAGTTGGAATCAAGCAAATTGATTTAGCAAACAAATTAGGTATAAATCCACCTAACTATAATAAGATTGAATCAGGAAAGTATTTTCCTTCAAACATTCAAGAGATAGAAGATAGGGCTTTAAGTATGCTTGAGCAGTCTTTGTTAGACCTTACAGAAAAAACAAGCGAAGACTTAAAGGAAATAAAAGGTCTTGGTAAGGAGTTAAAGAAACTAAAAGCTAAGAGATAATGGAATTTAAGGTAACTATACAAAGATTAGTTTTTAATGTTCTCACAGAATCAGAAAAATCTAGAGACGATTGGATGCTAGCCGTAAAGAAAATTCATGAGCTTGAAATGAGAATATACGGTATTCAGAAATCAGAGTATTTTGATGCTCTATTTAGCGATAAGCTAACCAATGTTCAAACAGTTAGCCGTATATGGAGAAAGATACAAGAAGACTTTCCTGCTTTAAGAGGTGATGAATGGGAGTCGAGACAAACTCAAGGTGGTCAAATATCGAAAAAAGGTGTTAGCTTAGATAAGTCTCAGCTTTGTTTATTTAACCAAGAAGAGTCTGATAAAATGGCTTTATTTGAAAAGGATGAAAACGGAATTGAGATAATTAATTAGCATGAGTCATTTTATTTCAAAATTCATACAAGAGTCTAATGGTTTGGAAAAAGAAAAACTTAAAGACTTATTAGAAACTTTCACTGTAAAAAAAGAAGAAGAGAATCCAACAGGATATTTAATGGAAGTTGGAGGAGAAAGAAAGTTTATTATAGCTAAAAATGTTTCTCATGCAGCAGATAGAGTTGAGGAGCTTTTTTCAGGTAAGAAATGGAGATTCATACATAGCTCTAGTTTTGATATTGTTTACGAATAATTATGGTAATAGAGTTTCTAAAAAAAAGACTTCGTAAGAAGACTAAATTATTGATTAATGCTAACGCTAGAATAAACGCTTTAACAACAGAGCTTACTTACTTCAAGCAAAGGAATAAAGACATTAGAGAAGAAAATTATCATTTAAGAAACGCACTTAAAGAAGCTATATCTAAAAAGTCGGAAACAGAAAAACATGAGATTTAATTCCTTATATTAAGGAAAAGCTATTTTATGGAAAACGCTATCCTAGTAAAAGGTTCTTCGGTTATTAAAAAGATAGGTAACGTTAACTACAATAAAATGTTAAAATACCTTATTACGATATACTATCAGGACAGAGTTCTTTTTGACGTTAATGATGTCATTAATATCATTGGCATAGGTAATTTCGAGAAAAAATTTACTGATAAGGATTTGATATGTTTTTCAAAGGAACTGATTGATACTCAGAAGTTTTTAAAATCTATAAGTTATAATTAAATAGAAGAGGGTTAAAAAAGAACCCTCTTTTTTATTTGCAATTAATTTGTGTTTTATTATATTTGTTTCAACAACGCAACACAAGTTATGAATTTCGAGAAAAAACTAGAAGAAGTAAAAGCTATTGCTATAGCAAGATTTAACAAATCAATGAATATTGAACTTGGTGCTGAAAGCATTCATGGTTTAGAGCATTGGAAAAAAGTAGAGCAAAACGCAATCCTCCTTTCTAAACAGAATGGTGTAGATGAAGAGGTGGTTCGTTTATTCGCTTATTTACATGATTGCAGAAGACAACATGACTTTGAAGACCTTGAACATGGTTATAGAGCTTCTAAGTTTGTAATCAAGCTTTATAAGATTGGTATTTTAAGCTTTTTAAGCGATGATAGAGTCAAAAAGCTTGCTGAAGCTTGCGAGCATCATAACACAGGAGACGTTAGAGAGTTAGACCCTACAATAGGGGCTTGTTATGACGCTGATAGAATTGAACTAATCAGATTCGGTATAACTCCTGAACCTATTTTTATGAGTACAGAAATGGGTAAATGGATTGCTGAGAAAATCAAAGAAAATGAATACAATAATGTCTCTTTTTTAAGAGTAAATCAATAACACTTTATTTAACATGGGAAAGCATACACAAGCATTCAATGAGATAATGGGAAATTCAAAAGGTATTTTCACAGTTCATGACGTTAATTTTGCTACATCTAAAAGCTTTGTAGACAGAATGTCTAGAGAGCTAACTGATGAAGTTGTAAACAGAATCATCAAAGAGGGAGCTTCTAAGAATCCAAAGTACATCACTAACAATGAAATTTGGGCGTTTTGTAAAAATAATCTAATCGAACCTGATTTAGAAGAAGGTCAACAAGGCATGATTGACTTTGAAGAACCTCAACCTAAAGAAGAGGTTAAAGTTGATTATGCTGCTCTAGAGGAGTATGACGACTTTATGCACGAAGGGGAGGAGTGCTTTGTTGTTTCAAACGATTCTGAAAATCAATTAATAACATTCAGGAATCATGACACAATGGAAAAAGGAACAATAAACTACTAGACTTATGGCATACGGAGTAATTGAATACAATGAAGAAGGGAAACCAATGTGCGAGATATGTGGTGAATACCATGACAGAGTTTTAAGTCATGTAAGGCAGAAACACAACATGAGTGCTAGAGAGTATAAGATAGAGTTTGGTTTTGATTTAAAGAAAGGTATTTGCAGTAAAGAAAGTTCAAATAGAACAAGACTTAAGACCTTAGAAAATAGAGCTATTGTTATTGATAAAAACCTTATTGAAAAAGGTCATAAAAGCAGGTTCAAAAATGGTAATAAAGGAAGGACTAAAGACAAAGTTTCTGAGCAAACAAGAATAGCTTTAAAAGAGCGTTTAAAAACTCCTAAAATGCAAAAAGCATTAAAGGAATCAGGTAAAAAATTAGGTAAAAGTGGTTTAGGTAATAAAGCAAGGTGGAACAATGAAAAGTAAAAAGGTAACAATCGTAATTTTGGTAATGGTGTTAATTTCTCAAGGTGTAATATACTTCACTTTCCTTCATAAGAGAATGGAGCAAAGAAATCCTTACAAAGAGCAAATCGAAATACAAAGAAAGCAAATTGAAAAGCTAGAAGAAGAGCTTAATGAATGGAGAAATCATAGCAAGAGAATGAAGAAAATAATAGGTATTGAACACGAAGGGGATATTACTTGGATTGACAAGGTTTCCAACCCTATAGACACAAAAGCTTTAAATAGAATGAAAATTTCAAAGAGATAATTATGGAAGCAGTAGTTGAATTTATAAAATGGTACAATGAAAATCAGAAAAGGTAAAAAGAAGTATCTGATTGTTGTGTTAGCTAATCAAGGTATAGTTGTACTATCTCATGTAGGTAGCTTATACGATAGATTAGTAGCAAGTAGGCTTACATTAGGTACTCAGTTTGAGTGTACGTTTAAAGAAGCAGTTTCTAACTGTAAGATATTTAGTAACAAGGGTTATTACATTTCAAAAAGAAGAAGATGATATGAAAGGTCTAAAACTATAATAAGAACAACAATGAAAACGATTTACACTTTAGAAATAAAACTCGAAAGCGAACATATAGCTTTTGATTCTGAATTAATTAAGACCCAAGTCAAGACAGCTATTGAAACCAATGTAAGACCAAAGGTTACTGAAGTAAAAGTTAAAAGTATTAAGTAATAAATAGAACATACGACCTGTTTATAAATATTATTGGAGTTAAAAAAAATGAAAATAGGAATCGGAACTTACGGTCATGAATCAATTAGATTGCATTCATTTCCTAACGAATCAAAACTAATCATAGGGAACTATTGTAGTATTGGTCGTAATGTAGAAGTATATCTTGGAGGAAATCACAGAACTGATTGGTTTACTACATATCCATTACATAAATTAAACCCTGCGTTAAACAAGCCTGACAGGATAATATCAAAAGGAGACGTTGTTATTGGAAGTGATGTTTGGATAGGTGATAATGTTACCATCATGTCGGGTGTTAATATTGGTCACGGAGCTGTGATAGGAGCGAATGCAGTTATCTCTAAAAATGTAGAGCCATACACAGTGGTAGTTGGAAACCCTCAAAAAGAAGTAAAAAAAAGGTTTTCATCAGGAATTATAGAACATTTACTCGTTTTAAAATGGTGGGACAGAGACGAGGACTACATAAGGAGCATATCTGAAGTGCTTATGTCTAATAATGAAGAATTATTAACAAATTTAAAATGAGAGTAAAATACATCAAGACAAAATCAAAAGAAATAATAGTTTTTAGCGAACTAATGAATCATTCAGCATTCAGTAATTTTGAACCTGTTAGTGCAGGCTTTATAAGCATAGGAGCTTTAGGTAAGGGAGAGCCTGATTGCACTTGCTACGGTAAGAGCATAACTCTAGGTTTGGAGTCAGATGAAAAAGAAGACACAGAATTAGCAAGAATACAGATTCTAGGCTACGGTTATTAATCTTAATTATTTTTTGTTTAACAGGAATTAGTAACTTTGAAGGGTTGAATAAATAGGTATATGGAAAAGACATTAAATTACGTTTTACAATTATTGAGAAAGAATACTATAACACAGATTATAGTTTCTTGGGTTTTAGGCACTATAGGTATCATTTGGAACGATAATAGTGTAGGGACAAATAAATTCGCTGACGCATTAACAATTATAGGTGTGGGTGTATTCGCCCTTATAATTATCCTTTGGGTTTTAGCAGGTCTATTGTGGTCAATTATTTGGATTATTAAAAAGGTTTTCAAGTCCAATAAAGATGATTAAGATAAATGCTTACATTTTATTCATTTCGGAATACGCATCTGTTTTCGCTGTTATTTATTGGGATAAATTTAATTTACTTTTAGAATCTGTAGACTTTAGCAATGTCTATAAGTACATCTTATTTGGCTTGGCTGCGTTTTCAAACTCAGTAATGGACGTTTGTAAGTTTCATTGGCATAAATCTATATTCTCATCAGAAAAGTTAATGTCTATCACTTTCAGGGGTAGGCAGGTTTTCTCAAGAGAGTGGTGGGACGGAACGGTTTCTTGGCTAAACAAGTATATAGACAGAAATATGGACAATGAATTTGTTAAGTTGAAAACTCCTGAAATAAATCTAAGATTATTCAAGATAAAATCATTTCAATTTACTAAGCCCGTGCAGCTTACAGATTCTTTCCATTGGTTCAAGATGCTAATGATATTATTTTTATGCTTAGCTATTAGTGAAAGCTTTATAGAATTTGTAATTTATTCTACTATATGGATTCAGGTATTCAACCTGTTCTATAATAAAATCCTAAAGAAAAAAAAAGAAGTTAATGAGCAAGCTTAACAATTGGCAAAAACTTATTATAGGTGAAATTGATGAGAGCGAATACAATGATTATTTCACTAAAAAGTTCAACAAGAAAAAACCAAAAGCTAAAAAGAAAAAATTTAAGTTGAAAGAAGATTAACTTAATAGTCTAATTGGGTACATTTGTACTCTAAGTTTTAATTAAAAATCATAGATATGACGGCAATCGAGATTAAAGAAGAGTATGCATTAAAAATGAACAATGCAGAATCAATGATGGAGAAGAACTTGCTTAATGCTGAAATGAAGCATAAGCTTAAATTAGTTAATGCAGGAGAAGAAACTGATTACACTAAAAGAGCTTCTGAAAGTGATTTTGAATGTATCGGATGCAGTGCTTAACTCGCTGATTACCAGTTAATTAAAAACAAAGCACAGCTTAACGGTTGTGCTTTTTTTATGGCATAATATTTATTTTTAAAAATATAATTACAACTTTTTTTGTATTTAATGTAAAACCCCGTATATTAGCAGAACAAACACAAGCAAAAGTCTATTCTATGAGAGAGTTATTCAACATGTTTTTATTTCTAGCATTAGTTAAGCTAGATGAGTTATTCGATATTGTATTAATCAATGTAGATTATTCAGACATTAGGTTTCAAATGAAGGCATTAAAAAAGGTTAGTGTGCAGTCAAGCTACATACCACCTAACAGGTCTAGAGATTATAACGAATTAATGAAAAACATTAAAAGAGGTTAACAAACATAAACACACAAGCTATGAATATTTTCGTATTGGATTACGATGTTAAAAAATGTGCAAAATACCATGTTGACAGTCATGTTAGCAAGATGATATTAGAGTCAGCTCAAATGCTTTGCACTTGTATGAATGAGAAAAAAGGAACTCAAGTAGCTCCTTATAAAACAGCTCACCCCAACCACCCTTGCACTAAATGGGTAATGGAATCTAAAGCTAACTTTATTTGGCTTTGTGAATTAGCTACAGAGCTTCATAATGAATTTATACACAGAAAAGGAAAAACTCACAAATCTTTTGAAGTAGTTGAGTTTTGTTTAGAGAATGTAGATAAGTTAAAATGGCATAACAATAAACTAACTCCTTTCGCTCAAGTTGTTGATGATTGCTTTAAGAGAGAAGACCCTGTTCAGGCATACAGAAGATACTACCAAAGAAATAAACAACACCTACATAAGTGGACTAACCGAAAAAAACCAAGTTGGATATGAAAGTTACTGATTTCGAGACAATTGATTTAGACCAAACTACAATGAGTAGATTTGAATTAGTTTTCAAGGTAAGAAATATTTCTAGGCATATAAAAATGAATAACGATATTACTCAAAGCCTTATTAATAAAGTCCTAGAGCTTGAAGATTTAATTGATGTTATTGAATATATAGTATTTACTTTCAAAGGGAATATTAAAATAAAGTACAATGGTAAATTGTATGAATAGTAATAAAATTAAAAACGCATAGACATGAAAATGAGTTTTAACGACACCTTAAAGAAAGAAGCTTTTGCTTTAGATATTTCTTTCGGGGAAGAAGATTCTTTGAATTATGAATGTAATTCAATGGACATTAAATGGACTCTAAGCTTAGAAGTAGAGCAATTTGGTATATCATCATTCCAATATCAGTTAGACTCCTTTAAAACTAGAGTTTCTATAGAAAACGAGATTGAAAATTCAACTATCCTAGAAGACTTTAATATAGAGGTTAAATTCTATGATAATAAAGCTAAGGACGGTTATTATTGCAGGATTTACGAAGATAAAATCGTTGATAATAAATGGGTTGAAAAAGAACTTGCTATATTTCCTATTGAGATTAAAGTTGATGAAACTCCAATCGACCACACTAATGGAAGGTCTCAAATATATTGCAAGTTTATTGACTTGAATATTAATACTAATAATAGTAAATTAGAGCTTTCAATTTAAACACGCACAAGTATTATTTAAAATCATAAAAGGCTACTATGAAAAATAGAAAAAGAGCAACCATTGACCTAGAGTTTACAGGTCTACACAAATTGACGACTCCTATTTCAATCGCTATTTGCGTTGAGGACGGTAAGGAGTTTTATGCAGAATTTACAGATTTTGACAAAGAGCAATTGAATGAATTTCTTGAGAATAAAGTTTTATCTCAGTTGATTCTAGGTGATTACGATTTTGAGAGGGATTATGACCCTGAAGCTGATTTAGTTTTAGTTAAAGGAAATACTCAAATGGTAAGAAACGCTTTATTTGAATTCTTTAGGAATTATCAAGAAGATGAGATAGAAATGTGGGGAGATGTAAACCACTATGATTGGGTTCTTTTTATATCCTTATTCGGGACAGCTTTTGATAAGCCTAATCAAGTAAACTATATTCCTCATGACTTAGCTACTTTCTTTAGAGTTGCAGGAGTAGACCCTGATATTGATAGACATGAATTTTCTGAGGTTGAAAAGCTTGAAAATGCAACAGTTCATAACTCATTATATGACGCTAGGCTTATTAAGTCATGTGTTGATAAGCTTTTTGAATTAATGGGTGGTGCTAATAAAAAGAAAGACAGCGAAGATGTATCAGAAAACACAGAGGAAACTATTCAAGCTAATGATGAACTACCTAAACCGACTAATCAAACAACCGTGAATGAACCAAGTCAAAAGGATGACGGCTTCGTACCTCCTAGTCAAGAAATGATTAATCATGGAGGGGAAGAATTTATACCTGAAATATAATGAAGGATTTAGATTCTAAAGATAAAAAAGCGGGAGATAAAAAAGTCTCTCGCTTAAAAACTCCAAAAGAAGAAAAGCCTCTTTACAATGAAGAGGAGTCGAACAAGAGAATGAATATAATTGGAAGAAACGGAAACAACGGAGAGCATTATGAAAAAGAACTTTAGAGCTTTATTGTTTTTTATCATTGGATGGTGGTTTAGTACAACAATTATTCAGATGATGAAGTGTCCAAAAATGACCCAAACAGAAATATTATTAAATACACCTAAATCAATCATTCTTTATTTCAAAGAATGTAATTAACCACAAACATTATGAATTATTTAGAAATCGCTTTAGAAGCTCTTGTAAAAGGCTCTGTTTACTCAGTATTATTAATAGCTTCTGTATTTGCTATTAAATTCATTTGGGATTGGAATCAACAAAGGCTTGAAGATAAGTTTTATGAAGAGCAAGAGCAAAACGATAATATGTACGAAGCTAAAGAACTCATTCCTGACTTTGAAAAACTAAGAAAAGAGTACGATGATATAGAAGACTTTGAAGAGTCGAGTATAGTTTCTAAAATACTAGAATCTCTTTCAAAAGGTGAGGTGTCAGAAGTATTAACCGATAACTACTCTATAAATCCTGTTAGAAGCATGGCTATTCAGATAAAAGAGGGTCTTCCTGTAATGACTGAACAAAAGAAATTTGTTATTAATAGGATTAAAAAGTAACCAATTAATAATTAATAAAATATGGATATGCTACTAGTTGCATAGCTAGTCTTTTATCTAAATGGCAGCAAGAGCAAGGTTTTTTGTTGCCTTTTTTACCCATTAACTAAAACACAATCAAGTATGTCTAAAGATATTGATATTTTCAGCATAGATTTAACTCCTTACGAACCTTTTAAGCTTGATGAGGCTTCCACTATAATAGATTTGAAAAAGTTCTTTACAAGTCATAAATCAGCGTATTACGCTCTAAAAGGACAGAAAAAAGAAACGTTGGCTAAATTATACTCAGATAGAGCTTCAAGAGTTAAGAATGCCATTATATCTGAACTAAAAAAAGAAAAGCCTCACTTGTTAAAGGATGATTTTAACCAAGATGAAGCTTATTCTAGATTTTCAAAGTCTCAAAGAAACTTTTCTAATGAATAACAGGACTTAGGTTCTCTATAAATTCATTAGTTGATTTTGTGATAAAGTTATCTCTATGCATGCAGAAAAACTCCCAATCATACTTACTCATAGGTAAGTCTAATTCTTTATTTATTTTTTGTTTTCCTTTCTGAATAACACCTACTCCCCAATCAGATTCAACAATATACATTGAAAGGTCTTTTCGCGTTCCTCTTAGCTTAGCCCAAGCTTTCCAACAATCACCTGTCCAAACAGCATTTTCTCTAGGTACTCTTTGAACAATCTCCATGTTAGGCAACATATCATGACAAACAATTACACCGCCATCATTAAGACATTCTAGTGAATTCTCAATATCTCTCAAAACTTGTTCTGCATGATGAAGACCATCTACAAAAACTAAATCAAAAGTCTCTTTGTTCTGAGCAAAAAACTCATCTGAAGTCATTAAGTAAGTTGGATTATTAGTCCTTTCGTCAGGGTCTACAGAAACCTTATATTCCGCATTAACTTTATCTCTACAAATACCTGAATCCAAACCTATCTCTAGGAATGACTTTAAGTTGTTCGACTTCATTAAAGCGTTAATAATATCCCATCTTTTCATAGTAAAAAATTTAAAGTTCTAATATAAAAAAAGAGGGCGATTAAACCCTCTCTTTATATATAGAAAAACTAATTAAAAATTAACCTCTTCTTGTTCTTCTAGCTCTTCTAGCAGCAGTCATAGCTTCAGCTGCACCTCTTGTACATCTAAGGTCTAATCCTTGACCTGTATAACAACAAGTCTCTCCTGTGTTAGCTTTAAAACAATCTCCTTTTTTAGGCTTGTTACCTCCTGCTCTAACAGAAGCTACACTAGAAACAGCTCTCTTTCTTGTTCTTGGAAGTCTAGAAGCTTTGGCTTGACCTGATAAAGTAAGTCTATTAGACCAATCACAAGCTGTTTCACCCTTACTGTTTTTACAACATCTTACACCATAACTAGAGTTATAACAGTCTATATCATAACCATCAGGCATACCTGCTGCGTTTGAGAAGTTAACTACATCAGCTTCTCCTTCTTCTTCTAATTCAGCTTCAGCTAAAACCTCAGCATCTTCAGTAGATGAACTTTTTCTAAATAAACCTCCAATTACAGGAACTTTCTTGCCTTTTTTCTCAGCTCTGTAAGCTAATACTAACCCTACAGTTACTAAACCTGCACCGATTAATAAGTTTTTCTGTGTCATTTTCATACCTTTTACCTTTACGTTTTTCTATAAATCTATTTATTCGATTTCAGGCAAAATATTCGCTGCCTTCATGTCGTTAAATACTCTGTTGAAATAATCCTCTTCGATTTCGCTTCTTTTTACAGAAGAACAAATCTTACAAGCCTCTTCCATTTCTTTGTCAAAAATACCATTAACCTCTAAAGGATAAGCATCAATCGTTTCCAATGAAGCCTTACAAGTAGAATTCATGTATTTTTGAATAACAGCTACAGGATAACCCTCGCTACCATTTTTTAAAGGAAACATAACTACATCATCAGTCTCAAGTTCTTGATTAATGATTTCAGTCATTTTTTCTGACTCTTCTTCAACATGTTCTTCTTGAACAATCTTAGCCTCTTCAGCTTGAATCTTGTCAGTAAACCCTTTCTTTTTGGATTCTTGAGCCTTTAATTTCTTTCTATGCCTAGCATATAAAACAGCTCCTGTAGTTAGAAGTGCTGCTGCACCTCCAATCATAATCCAATGTTTCTTTGTTAATTTCATTTATATAGTATTGGTTAATAATTCTTAAAAACCATACCTACCATTTTTCCGTCAGCATAAATTTACGAATTAAAACCTAATCAAATAAAAAAAGAGGGCTATAAAACCCTCTTCAATTATTTATAATATCCTAACCGAAACTATCTAGCTGAAGGTCTTTCAGGTCTAGACATCGCTCTTGACGTACTAGCTCTTCTCATAGTTGGTCTAGAAGTGTTTCTCCTACTAATCATGCCAACAACTCTATCTACAGGGTGAGTAGCTCTTGAAGCGTCTTTAACCTCAGTGTAAACACCATCGCACTGAATATTTCTTTTGCTCTTGTCATAACAACAAGTATCCCCTTGAGAAGACCTAAAACAATCAGTTGAATAACCCTTTGGCATACCTTCCGCATTTGAGAAATTAGAAGTCTCTTGAGCTTCTGCTTCAATCTCTGCATCAATTACAGCATCTTCTAAAGCTTCTGATTCCTCGTCTTGTCTTTTAGAACGCTTGTAAAGTATTACTCCTGCTGCTAAAACTACAGCTCCAATCAATAAATGTGATTTTTCTATTTTCATAATCTGATTTTATTAAGCCCCACAACCGCAAGCCGATGAAAACGAATTTATTGATTCTGTTTCTTTTGTTTCTTGTTTTGATTTCCAAACTCTATACCCTACAATACCTACTAAGGCTATTGCTAGACCTGTAATGATTTCTTTCTGTTTCATATAGCAAATTTAAGAGTTATTTTAATACGTTTTTATTTTTTTATACTGCAAATCCCGCAGGTGGAGTAATTGTAATACCTGTACCTAATGCATTAGTATGACTAAATACATTACTACCTAATAAAGCGATAGCTCCAACCGTTGAATTAATAGCGTCTGCTGAAGCGTTTGCACAAACTATCTCTAAGTCTCTTAGTCTAATATTAGCTCCTACTGCGTCTAAAACTATACCATGACCTGATACATTATCCCAATCACACCTAATTTCTCCTGATAATTCAAAGTCAGCGGCAGCTCTGTCCATTCTAACAACTTCTGAGTTCTCTGACCTTAAGTGAGCATGAACTTTAACTTGGTCATCATTTCTAATAGCTGCTGAACCATAGTGACCTAAATCAGTTATACATGGCTTATCTAAACCTACGTAACTACCTGTAATCTTTATTCTACTTGGCTGAGTTTCTGCTGTAGAGTTTTGATTATATAATGAAATTACTCCATAATATAATTTATCAGCAATACAACTGTCAAAATGAATTGAAATGTCACAATCTACTGTTCTAAGCCATAGAATTGAATCATTAACAGCTACACTATAATCATTTTTGTAGTTATTGCATTTAATAGTAAGTTGACTTCTTGTTAAGTATTGAGTAGATAAAAATTGTCCTTCTCTTGCTTGGCTACTAGCTACTCCATCAGTTTCAGTAGCATAACAATCTTTAACAGTGATTGATATTCTTGAATCTGTTCCTGTAGGGTAGAATATAGGAGTTCCATAACCATCAACCCCATAAGCAGGGTCTTCAATAGATATAATTTGATTGAAATCTAATATGGCTGACATATTATTAGTATCTCCTTCATTTCCATTATACCAACCTGTTCCTGCCCGATGTGTCCAAGTACCCTTACATTTAACAATAATATTAATATTATTACCTACTACATTACCTAGACCACCACCATGCCTTCCTGTATCAATATCCTGACATTCAAAGTAAAAATTTACATCATTTGCTAGAATTAGGAAAGGAGTAAAAGAACCATCATAAGTCTCATTAATAGTCTCATCTTGACCAATATATTCCATGTAACCTAGAACAGTACATGATTCACCATTTGTTTCTGTATGAAAAGGTCTATAAGGGTTTGTTTCTGACGCTCCATTGACTAAAACTGACTTTGGCTCAAAATACCATGTAACGCCATCTTTAAATAAAGTTGCGTCTAAAGCTGTACCTACAGCAGCGATTTCTTCATCTGTAATAGTATATGTTCCTGTCATTACTCTAATGATGTCACCTGATTGAGCCGCTTGAGCCGCTTGAGTCAGTGTACCCCAAGACTTGTCTATTTTACCTTTTTCAGCGATAGAGTCATCTCCGTTTTCGGATACAAACAACACATTGCCGTAATTAGGTAGAGAACCTTCTAAACCTGTGCTTAAAGGTAAAAGTTTTCCATTACCATCTTCATAATAAAGCCTAAATGTTCCATCAGGCTGTCTAAATCTTTGGATTGAGACAAAATCTCCATCTCTAAAAGTAGTTATCATAGTCTATTTTTTTTTAATTAAGGTGCAGGTGTTATACTATCTCTAAACTTCATAACTGAAGAGATTAATAAATCTAGCATATCCCCTGCGTTTTTACATGCCGCTTGATTAGTTGACATATTATCAATTAAATCTTGAGACGAGCCTGCTGTTATAAAAGCTAATCTTAATGATGAGATAGTAGCCTCAGTCTCATCCATTGTTGCTTTAGATGAATTTAAAGAATTTATAAAGTTATTTAAGTTTGTTATGTATTCCGTAGGACTTAAATTTGCTTCTGCTAAATAAGCTACTAAGTCATAACTCCCCCAAGTATCTAATAGTGAATTATTAACATTTAAGTCTTTATCTATTATATAGAAGTCTCTTACATTTTCCTTCCATAAAGGTGCAGGAGCAGGAATAAACTCTATTGTTTGTGATATATCATATACCGCATTTGCCGTTTCATGAAGCTCAGGCAACACGTCTTCTAAATTTCCTGTAGGGAATTTCGCAAATTGACCATTAGCATCAATATAATAATATTCAACACCTTTGTCTGTAATAAACTTTTGAAGTTTAATGTAATCTCCGTTCTGTAAATTCATAGTATTATCTTTTTAATATTTAATTAATTACCAAAAACACTTCTTATAATAGCTACACTAAGCAGCCCTGAAACAAAACCCGATACAGCGTAAAACTTTCTAGATTTGCTCAGTTTTTCAATCCTTTTATATTGAATTTTAGAATCCTCTTCTAAAACACTAACCTTCTCTTCAGTCTTAAGGATAATAGAATCCTTTAAAACCAATTGCTCTGAATATTTTTCTAAAAGAGTATCAGAAGCCTCTTTATAATTGAAAAGAATCTGATGCAATGAATCGCAAATCAAAAGCTCTTCTTCTTTTTTATCAAGCTCAATAAAAGTTTTATTCATTTTTCTGACCTGCTCGATAGACATTACCGCAACAGAATCATCTTCAATCAATACTAACTTCGGATAATCTACTTGACAAGTAGCTAACACTGCTATCAGCATTAAGGCTAATAATGTTATCAATTTTCTCATCGTATCTAATAATTATTGTATCTCTTTTTTTTTCAGATTCAAAAAGCTCTATAGCTAAACTATCTTTTATAACTATTACTGAATCAATACTAACAGAAAGCAAAGAATCCTTTTTTCGGATATTCTTAAGCTCTCTTTCTGTAGCGTTCAACTTATTATTCAATCCTTCAATATCACCCTCCTCGCTTGGAGCAAGGAAGATGTATATGAATAGTATATTTATAACTATTGAGGCTATTAAAATAAAATTCTTATTCATTATGTAATTACAACATTATCTACAGTTAATGCATTAGAACCATTAAGATACTTAAGAACTAAAGTGCTTGCTGTTCTCGCTAATATCTCTTTACCTATGTTAGTATATTGAGTTCCGTTCAAAGCAGGGGTATTACTTGATGATATTGTTCCGTTATTGTCAAAATCACCTCTAAATACAATATCTTGAAAACCACCTTGAAAACCAATGCTTTTATACTCGCCTTCAAATGTTACATTTTTAAATGTAGCATTAATCCTTAATCCATCTGTCTTCCTGAAAGTAACCTCCTCCATAGGAGCAGGTGCTGTAAAAACCATATTTAAAGCCTCTCCAAAGGAAACGTTAATAATATCTAG
>Ga0070751_1001230_pt1 | contig 15217 bp, 14 predicted proteins | sample VirMetDEL_Aug_28_FD_78514 | JGI IMG/M metagenome (GOLD analysis project Ga0070751, IMG submission 78514) | Aqueous microbial communities from the Delaware River and Bay under freshwater to marine salinity gradient to study organic matter... | ecosystem: Environmental > Aquatic > Marine > Coastal...
CATTAGGTAAAGATTGTCTCACAACTTCATTTGTGGTTATACTTCTATAATATCCCAATCTATATTTAGGATCATAAGTAGTGCTTTTTTTATAATAATAATCATCGGGTTGTATATCAGTATATGTGGCTACAGCATTCCTTCCACGACTTAATCCTTTAAACTCGATTGTTTGTGGATTACCAGCACCCACTTCATTAATAAAAGCTCTTTCTAATGATATTTTATCACCAACATCTAATTTTACAGTTTCATTTAAAGGATTTGTAAATACTGCCGGATTAGTATCATTACCACTCCTACTTTCAATTGATGCAAGACGATTACAATTGATTAACTTTGTATCAACATATTCAGCCATATTGTATTTAATATAACTATATAAAAAAAAGATAAAAAACAAACTTTAAATTATTGTATAAATCCGATGTCAATTAACATTTGATACTTCTCCTCATGTTTTTCCTTAAAGGTATCTATCTTTTCATTTTTTTTGTAATAGTTGAATAATGCCTTCGTCTTCATTACATCTTTTTCTTTTTCATACTTATCTTTCTTTTTTACCTTGTATCCATTTTGGTAATGAGCCTTAGCTCTTTCACGATTTTTTATTTTAAAATTTTCATCATTCTTTTTTACCTCATGATAATATTTCAATTCTCTTTCTCTCTTTTTTTTGTAATTGGTTAATACTCTTGCTATTTGTTCAGCAGTAAGATCCATTGTCTATATATTATATATAGATATTATTTTTAAATATATTTTTTATTTCATAGGTCGAATATGCAAACATACAACAGTCTTCCCAGTAAGAGCAGTACAGAGTGTTTCATTTTCATATACAATATCTATGTCAAAACTATTAATATATAATGTATCGGGATTTGATAGAGCAAGATATGTTTTTTCGTGGGGTTCGAAGTATAGACCGCCCGTCTCATTACCACTATTATCAAAACGAGGTAAATGGCCAATAATTTTAGATGTAGTTCCTTGCCGAGCATTTACTGAATTTTGTGTGAAATTATTTAACCTTACAAACAATGAAATATTTGAAATAAGTTTTGGTGTAGTGCTACTATGTATTGTAGTAACTAAATTTGTTTGTGAGATAGGAGATGAAACGGGTTCACCAACAAAACCTAGAATAAACTGAGTATTACATAGATCTGTAGATTCACCATAGGCAAGACTTCTTGCTGTAATGATAGTGCTTTCATAATCATCCATACCACCCGAAGCATTTACATTTTTAGGAGCAAGTAATTGAGCTGATGCAAAGTTGTTCCATTGTCTTTCTTCTAGTGCTTTACAAAATATCGTTTGATTATACTGTTGACTCCATCCCCACCAATCATAATTGAAATATTTTGTAGAATCATATAGTGGATAATTTGTATAATGCTGAATACTTTCTATTGTCATATAGTTATCAATATTAGCAGCACCATTCATTTGAATGACTGGATACAAAGCCCATTTAGCAGCATTAATTGGATTTAAGCATTCATTCTTTACAGCACCGGCAGCAGAAAGTGTTGTATGATCACATAGTAAAACTTCTGTTTCGTCTTCTTTTATTAAATATATTTTTATTTCTTCATTATCAAGAACAAATTTTACTTGTCTATATTTATCAGCATTTGTTCCAATATCATAAGCAGCAGCAAAATTAGCATTATGGAGACCATAATATGTTACCTCATTCATAAAAATACCATAACCAGCTCCAGCAGTAGATCTCCTTCCACTTTGAAATACCCGAAGTGTTTGAACACCTCCAACAAGGGATCTAACTATACATACATCAGCATATTTAATTCTTCCATTAGGGGCAATCCCTCCAATTAATGTTCCACCAATACTATCATCAAAATACTTAGGGAGATAATCATAACTACCATCCGGTCTCTCTCTTTGTTCATTAATTCTTGAAAGACCAATCATCCACTGACCAGCATTACCAAAACTGAAATTGATAACACATTCACCTTGATTTTGAGAGAGGGGATATTCTCTGTTCTGAACGTAAAATCCTTGAGTCTCAGTTGATGTTACACGTCCGGCAGCTTGAGTGAAATTATCATAATCATTATTTTTTGAGATACCAGTGAATGTAATATCAGCAGCAAGACGTGTTGTTTTTGCAGTTTGCTGAGTAGATACAAATTTAAAACCTTCAAATGTATTTGTAGTTGCTTCATATATTGGAGATACTTGAACACTAGACGTAGTAGCACTAGTAATCAAAGATGGATGAAAGGCTGCTTGACTGAGACCTCTTTCAATTTCATTAGCCATATCTTCAATATTTACTTCATTCTTTAAAGAACCGGAACGGAAAGCAGCACCGGCACCAATTACAGCCCGAAATGGTTGAGATGTACTATTATCAATAGATTCACCTTCTGCTAGTGGTGTTCCAAAGAAATGGCAGAAATCACTATTTGTTCTATCGAGAACGAATAAACCATTCTTATTAATCTTAACAGACTGAAGAGCAATTTCACTATTAGGTGGGATCTTCATTGTATTCAAAAGTCTGTTTTGATAGGAGTATGGTTTGAAAGCATTTGAGAACTCCGGATTGTTTTCTTGTCCAATGTTAGATGTGACTACTAAACTCATTTTATAATATACATTATTTTTTTTGATGAATAAATACAATAAAAAAAAATAAATAATATATATATAAGATGCCTAAAAAAACAAAGAATGTATATGTTAAGCCAATGACTAATAGGGATGTAATCCAAATAAATATTCCTAAATTATTGGATGATGATAAAAAAATAAAACCCGAAAAGGTTTTTGAAGGTTATAAAAAAGGTAAAAAATAATTATTCTTCATCACTACTATTATCACATACTTTCCAATCATCTTCAATAGTTGTATAATTATAATCATATTGTTGTTCTATATTCCACCTTTCTCTTGCATCATCAAGTGAAGGTAAGAAAACAAATAGTATACGTTGTTTTTTTATTTGAACTCTATTCTCTTCATATAATTCACATAAACAATGTTTTTGAATATCTCTCCAAAATGAACTTTCACAAAATTTTTTATTATCATATACTTGAGATTCATAGCATCTATAAATAAAATTTTTAGTATAAACAATCTTTTTTATTTTAACACCATCCTTTTTACTTTTAATCATTTGACCATAAGTCTCCTTTAATCCAGTAGAATCATTTATAATTTCTTTTATTTCATTCCATTCTATAAAATTATTTTTGTATGTAAAGCCTCCATCTTTCATTACATTATTATACCATACTTTAACACTACTCCAATTTCTTTCTACTTGGTCTTGTAATAGTTTTGTTTTTTTAAATTCTCTCGGTACAAAATCTTCAATATCTCTGTTATATAATATTTTAGCAAATGCTTCACATGGAGCATCCAATACTGGTTGAATGTAAGCCATCTTCTCGGGAGTCATTCTTCCAGCCATTCTATTATCTAGTTCAATGCAAAAGTGTCTTCTATCATCTTCAGTTGTTCCAGCAAACCAATCATTATTTGTTGTAATAATATAATTAGCATAATCATCAATATTATACATTTCTTTATTTTTTTTATTTATGGTTTGTCTTGATTCTGTAATTTTATTTTTTACAATACCTTCTAATTTTTTATCACCACCCCAAAAGGCTTCATCGAGATTAATACAAATTTTTCCTTCTAGTTGTCCATTGAAATCACCAAATAGAAAACTAGCATTACTATTTTGAGCATAATGATCTTCACCTATTATTTGAGCTATCTTATCTAAAATAATTCCCTTCATACCACCTTGTTTAGATTTGAGTGCTAATAATACACCCATCTTAATATGAGGCTTTTGTATCATGTGACTGAAATAATTTAAAATATAATTGTAAGCATTCATATCTCCCTTACACCAAATATCTTTGATTACATTAAGTATTGGTTGAGCTTGTTCTTCATCAAAATTATTTGCTACCTCTTTTGAAATATTAAAACCATTCCATAAATTAAAAATATCTGTACTGTTTTCAGTAGTTGGATCAAATCCAATTGCTCTTACTTCACGTCTATCTATCCATTGACACCATTTATTAAAAGGGTTAATAGTTATTGTTTTCCATTTAAAACTTTCTTCATCATTATCTTTTGATTTTTCATCTTTTATCTTGTAAGAGAAATTGAATATTTCTTTTTTGAAATGATCTCTTGCTTTATTGGGACTTTTTAAATACCAACATTCTTTACTAATGTATGTTCCACATTTCTTTCTTATAATTTTTTTATCGAGAATAATGTAATCCCCAGTTTCTTTTACAAATATCAATCTGTTATTCATTTCTTTTAGCATTTCAATATTTGCATTTTTCATACCTTTTCCAAATTCTTCATTTTCTAATGATGACTTATAAACAGTTTGTAATGATTGATCTTTTCTTGGAGAATATTTTTCTTTTAATTTTCGGAGTGTTGTAAGTCCAGCTCTTATTTCTGTTTTCCCCCAACGTTTCCAATTATTTTTAATAACATTTAAATCATAATTATCTTCATCTTTTTTACTCCAATCAACATACAAAGCAAGACCAATATCATCTCCATTGGTTACATTAAAAATAGCCATACCAATTTCAATCCATGTTTGATATTCGTAACATTCATTGGGAAGTACCTTTAGAATATCTTGAATTTCTCCGGAGTCATATTTTCTAATAATAGTAGGTGGAGTAAAATCCATTTCATCTTCATCACTTGTAGTTGGCGTTACTGGAGGAGAATTTTCAAAATTCATTTTATCAGTATCAAAAAAGGATTTTATTTCATCCCAATCATATTCGTGAATTTTACCAATAACATTACGATCTTTAGTTTCCCAAATATTATTTGTTTTAATTAAATCAACATCAAATTTTTCATTCTTAAATATTTTTTGTTGATTCGTATACTTTCCAATATTCTTAATCTTTACGTAAAAATGATATCCTTTTTTTGTTTCAGTGTATGCAACATTATCATCTTTTAAGCAATAAAGTAAAAAATCATCTTCTAAATCTTTAGTATCGTAATCAATTACATATAAATCCGGAATATGTTTAACAGCAAGAGATAATGTATTTCTTCTGTTATCACCTCTATTTTTTTTTATTTGTTCAGTATTCCAATCATTATATTCGTCTGTAGGTTGTTTCTTACCATCTTTATTTATATCAACATAAATGTATCGATAGAATGCCGTATCATTATTATCTTTTTCAAGCTGTTTAAAAAATTCCTCAACATTCATTATATTATTACTTTCCATTTTAATAATATTGTTTGAATTGTTTTTAAATATATTTTGTCTATTCATTTTATATTAACATAGAAAATAATTTAAGGATATTTTACGTAAATATACGCTTTAATCTTCTTTTTTACCTTTAATAATGCGAAATAAGCCCCATTAATCTACTTTTATGTCAATTCCGACGCTTATTTTGGTCAAAATTTTAAAATTTTGGTAAAAAATGACCTAAAAAGTGACTTAAAGTTAAATTAACGCCCTATTTATACATTAAAAGTGACCAAATAAAGGATTATATACATATTTAAGAATATAATATCTATATATCTATATAGAGAAAATGATTAAGAACGGCTCGATGGGATCTATAACTTTTTTTTATAAAGGGTTGCTTATAAGTTCTTTCCCATTAACTAAAAAAAAAACTTTAGATGCTTACTTGTATCATGGTGAACATTTAATTTATGAAAGTAAAGGTAAGAATATCTTATATCAGATAAAAGTCTATACAAATTTCTGCAATAAGATTTATAGAAAGAAAAAAAACAAAGAAAAGATATCTACAGATGATCATATATATTTTTTATATTGTCTCACAGCTCTAATGAGATTAAAAGTAATTCAGAATGATGAAGATAATGGTTACTTACTTATGCCTCGCAAGAAACTCTCCAAACTTAAAACAACCGTACTCAAAAATTAAAATACCAACAGTTAAAACTTTGTAATCAATATTCATTTAATATAACCTTTTATTTTTTTTTTAATTAAACACGGATAAATCTATTTTTAATAAATTACATTCTAAACCACGAATGTCTCCACCCCAAGTCATTCTATATTGATTTAACTTTTTTCTTACATTGTTTAAATGTTCTTTATTTTTTTCACGATATATTTTGTTTTCTTTATTTCTTTTGTCTTTATTTTTACTATGATATATTTTATCATAGTTTAGATAATCGTGAGTAGTATTATTTCTATTTACACAATCTATCCTATCTATCCAATATTGTTCTCTGTCATTTCTATCTACTTCATCACAAGTTTCTAATTCATATATTTCACAATTATCTAAATCTAAAAGACGAGATGATATTTTATAATTTCTCTTTTTATCTGCTATATGACCACTTAATCTACGTGCTAAAGTTTTTTTAGTTGATCCAACATATTTAAGACCATTAATATCTTCAATACAATAAATATGATTCATTATTATCTATATATTATATTAGAGAATATTGTTTAAATATTATTTTAGTAGTTCAGAAAGTGGTTTGAGATATTTTTGTTTTATATCTACACAATCATCAAACTCATCTTTACCTCTATCACATCTTCCACGTTTACATATTTCAAATTCACTACTTCTATGTTCCCATCCTACAATTATATCTTTACATCTCCACAAATAAAATACTCTAAGGAATGGATTCTTCTTTAGTAAGAAATCTCCTTTCTCTAATTTATTCAACCCAAAAAATAATGTTGGATGTTTATCATGATCTATTCTTCTACTTTTCAATTCAATAAAATAATCTTCATTATATTTGTCAAAAGGATAAAATTTTCCCATCTCGGGATTCTTTGCACTCCTTAATAGTTTTCCAAATTCGTCTTCTAGTATACCATGTATTTGTTCTTCACTTTTATAGCCATAATCCAAATCATCTAATTTTTGTTTATTCATTCTTTATAGTATAAAGTTAGATTTTAAATACTTTAAAAAAACGTAATTTTTAATCGAAACACACAATAATTGGATTTTCTTTTGTTGTATGTCTTATTTGTAAATTATATATTGTTTGTTCTTTAATAATTTTATTTTTTTGTAATTCGTCATATACTTCAGCACTTATAATAGGATTCACATGATTGATACAATATACACTTCTATTATATATTTTACAAGCTCGTCTCACACTTGGTAAATCTCCCCATTTATAAATATACATTACATCTTCAAAAACTTCTTCAGAATTATTATATGTATGACCATTAAATAAATAATCATTTTTTCCCCACTTAATAATTTTTTTTGACTTAAACATTATCTCACTTTTTTCTTGAGTTGTTGGTCGTTGTTTAGGAGATACATTCTTTAAATAGTTTCGTAATTCAGTGAGGTTTTTTATCTTCTCATTGTACTTGAAATGATTCATATAATTTTCAATATTTTCAATTATCTTACCTTTTGTAAGTCCATCGTCAATATATACCCCATGGTTTTTAAATAATGTAATTATATCACCCTTTGAATGAGATTTATCTATCAACATTTTTTTTATATTATTATATATAATATTTTTTTATATTTCATATTAAACTTAAACATGCCTTACAAAACTGGTGCTTTAAAAGGTAAACTTAATGCTACTGAAATTAGAACACTAATCAAAGCTCATAATGTATTAAATACGATAAAAATTCCCAAGGGTGCAAAGAGAGATGACTTAATTAAATTGGTTGAAGGTAAAGGATATTCTATCAATCATGAAAACCAAAGTATATCTAGAAAGTTAAAAAAAACTCAAACTATTACATTAGAAGGTGCTAAGAAACTTACAAAACCAAAAGAAATTTCTGAAGAAGAAAAGAAAAAGAGACAACAAGCAAAACAAAAGAAAGCTGGAGAAAAAGCCTTTCTTAAAAAGGCTATTCCAGCACCACCTCCCGTCTCTAAACCATCCAAAGGTGTTAAGGTTGGTAAACCTCCACCTAAGAAATCTACAAAAGAAGATGAAGTACGTCCAGCAAGAAAAGCAGCACCTCCCATACCAAAGGCTAAAGATTTTGTAAAGATTGGTGCTAAACCAAAAGGACAAAGAATAGATACTGGTGGGTCACGTAATGTTGGTAAAGTTGATACTACTAAACCTAAAAAACCTAAAAAAACAGAAGAAGAGAAGAAAGCAAATAGAGAAAAAATAAAAAGAGCAGAGGATCTTTATAGACTAAAAATAAGTGAATTAAGAAAGTATGTAGATATGTATAACGAAAGAGATGATAAAGAAATGACACTTAAAAGTAAAGGACAAGATAAAGACCAATTAGTAAATAAAATTGTAGGGTATAATATAGATAAAATATTTAAGATACCTATACCTCCTAAAAGAGTTAAAAAAACAGAAGAACAAAAAAAGGAAAAGAAAAAACAAGATCAAGAAAAAATCAAAGAAGAAAGAAGAAATAGAAAACCTTTTTTACCATATATAAAATATTTTGGTCAACTACAGAGAGAAGCCAACGAAGAACTATTTAATAATAAATTTGAGGGTGTAGAAGACATTATAAAAAAAATGAAAGAAAAATTAGAGGAGAAGTTAGAAGAGATACAAGACGACGCTGATGAAAAAGATATAGAATTAGACGAAGACTTATATAACGACATAGAGACAGATATAGATAATTTTTATAAAGATCTTCGTACAAGAGCAGAAGAGAAACTTAACAAATAATTTATTCTTCATCTTTTTGAGGTTTCTTTACGTATACAGCTTGTTGGGTTGCTACACTATTCCCCATCATTTTTGCATCCTTTTCCATTTCATCCTTTACATTAGAATATTTCGAACTCAAATATATCTTACGTAATAGTGTAGAGGAGATGGACTTATTTAAATATTGTTTTGAGTATTTGATAAGAATTTTACTCAATTCACCTTTTGATACGGGCTTCCCAGTAGAAGTCTTAAACAATACACCCATTCCATTGATCTTCAAATAATATCTCAATATTTTTCTTAATGCCGGATCTTCAATTGGTAAATCTAATTCTTCATACTTTTTTGAGGTCTTGTATTTATTCATAACCCAGTATAGATTACCCTTTGAAGGTACTACAAGAAAATTATTATCTTTCTTTTCTTCTTCACTTAATTTATTGTATGCTGATTGGTTAATGGCTTCAGCACCATTGCCGAGATCATTTCTAAAAGGCATTCTAGCATAAATATTAAATAATACGTATGCTTGTAATAGAGCCATTTCTTTTTTTGTAATTTGGTCTTTATTTTTCTTTTTGATTGGTTTTAAATCATCAGCCATTTGATTTATCATCTTAAATATTTCTTCCGTTGTTGTAAAGTTAGGGGCTTGTTTATCAGAGATCTCTCCTCCTTTATTTTGTTCAATATACATTGAATTCCTCTCATCTCTCAGTTTTCCATATTCTTCAAGTAAGTCGTCTTGTTTTCCATCATGATTTAATGCTGATAGTAATACAACAACTGCATTTAAAATATTTCTTTGACTTAAATAATTTAATTCTGAAATCTTTTCCATTACTTCTTCGGGATTTTTTAAGAAATTATAATTGTCAGTATCAAATATTTTTTGTAATTTAGTTAGGTTAGCAACATACTGTTTCACAGAATTTGTTTTTAATTGAGGACGAGCTTTGGAAATATCTTCCGTAGGATTTTTACTTGTAATTGTCATATTTATAATATAACAATAGATTTTTTTTTAAATATAAACTTACAAAAAATATATTTAAGAGTCGGAACGATTTTAAAAAAGAGCAAAAGTGGTTGGGGTAAATTCTCAAAAAAACTTGGTGTCGAGAGATATTTTCATTTTCACACAAATATTTTCAGAGATTTCCCCCCACCACTTTTACCATAATGAATCATTCAATATTTCTAACAATTCATTCATCTTCTCCAATTCACATTGTAAATCAGAAATTATTTCTTTTTGCATTTCATACTTTACTTTATATCTATCACACTTTAAAAAATCTTTTACCATTTCCCAAAACATCATCATTTATATAATACAATATATATTTTATTTTTTTTAAAAATTACGCAAAATAACACGAGAACATTCCATTCTCAATAGTTGCTACCTTCAATAGTTCAAGATAAACACGGAGAGTGTATGTATCGGCGGGGAGACCAGTAGCCTTGTAGACTAGATCCATTCCCTTGTTATTGACTCTCTGTCCTTTGTTAGGACGGATAGCAGTCCAACGGAATAAACCACCAATACCCGATGCTCCACTATTCTGAGCATGTCCTTCAAATGTTTCGGTAGTGAGTGCTGGGACGCGACTCGTCTGATATTCATCTCTTGTTACCATAGGGACTTTACCTTCAGCATGTTGAGTGGTATGGAATAGCAATGCCGGATTCTTTCTATCTACATTAAATTCATACAAATCATTGTATAGTAGATTGACTGATAGACTTTCGGCTGCCTCAACACCCTTAGCAGTTACACCATTAAGAAGAGAGACCGGTGTAAAGTTCTCATTACGTTGAAGAGCAAACATAACCTTTGATACAAGACGACCATTTCCACCAAGAGGGAATGTAAGGTTAGCAAATTGCGCTTGGTCTCCAGTTCTCTTTGCTAGACGATAGTCAACATACTGGAAGGTAAGCTTAGGGTTCTGCTGACGATATTTTTCCATAATATCTCCATCATACGTAATTGAATCATAAATAAGTTTTACTTCATCTTGGTTGATTCTATATTCAACTTGAGTATTTGCCGGAGTAGCACCTTCAGCAGCATCAATACACATACGGCGGGAAAGTCCAGCAGCAAAAAGAGAAGATGTTGTGGGTGTAAATTCAATATCAATATGAACTTCTTGATTCAACATAAACATAGGTAACTGATTGAACTTAAGGAATGGGAAAAGATCCGAAAGATATACAGAGTATACTGGAGCTTTACGAATAGTATCAGCAGAAGTAGCATCATGATGCTGGAAAGGTAGGAGACTGAAAGCACCCGCACCACCAGCAGCGGGAACAACGGGATTACGTCCAACATCTAGACCAATCTTCTTTGCAGAGTTAGGAGGTTTATCAGTTGTATTAGCAGCACGATCATCATAGACTGGTGTATGATTAATACATCTCTGAGAAAGAAACTGTTCACGTTCTTTATTATCTTCATTTGAAATAAACATAGACTGATACTGAGAAAATGCTGTATAGTCCGATATTTCACATACGGTAACATTTCCAATCGATAGACGGGCAGACTGGACGAGATTTGAAATTCCAATATTAAGTGGATAGTACGCCGAGGTAGTAGTATTAGGTGTTACGGCAAGAGTTACCTTCGAATCCGAATGAAGGAATCCAGCAACCCTTTGTAGAGTAAATCTACATCTATTATCCGAAATAGTCACGGGGTCAATTACATCCGTATGAAGCATCTGTCCATAAGACGAAGGAATTGCTCCAATCTTAACAAGGTCGGGAATACGATCAGTTGATACATCAGAAGTGCTTTCCATGTCAGCCATTTTTATACTTTAATAATATATAAAAAATCATAAAAATAAAAAATTAAAAAATAATTACATAGAAAATATATTTACATTAGGACTTGGATTCCATTTTCATTCCACGCAACAGATACCTTAGACTTAATAAAGAGGTATGCCGATATGGGATTACCATCATCAAGAGTATTTGTCATTTGAATAGAAAACTGAGAATTCGTAAAGTCAACACCTTCAGAATCAAGCATATCATACAATACACCAACACCATATAAAGCTCCACTATCCGGCATATTACGATATCCAGTTACACCATTTTGATCTCCCGTAAAATTACGATTGGTATTAAGAGGAGAAGCATTCGTGCGTGTATGCATCTTTTCCGGAATAATTGAAGAAAGGAAATTTTTAATAACTTGTGGATCTACAACAGACGTTTCATTAGTAGCAGTTCTAACAGATTCTACTTCAAAAGAACTCGGGAAACGTTCACCATTACGTAAAAATGAAATTGTTTCTAGGTTAGCTACAACAGAACCCGAACCAGTACCCTTAGTAGGCATATATGTCAAAAATCCATCTTGTCCAAGATTATTTACAAATGTAGATGGAACAAAATTTACAAATGCTGCAAGAACCTTTGATAGACCGAGATTGTAGTTGATAATAGAGTTAGTGCTTTCTATTGTACTGAAATAAGAAGTAATTGAATTAAAACTAAATATACCACTATTAGGAGAAGATTGTCCATAGGTTACTTCACAAGCAACTTCAATATTTGATAGTTCATAAAAGCAGTTAGAAATATTTGCAGGATTACCATTAGACGAATAAAAGAACTGAGAATCCGGAGCAAGATGAATTTCAATTTCTAGAGGCATTTTATCTAGAGGTAACATACCACTTGAAGAACCAAGAGTCAAGCCCGAAGGAAGGGGAACACAGAAAGGAGAAGCACCCGTAGAACGAACAACACTATCACGGAAAGAATTGTAATTAGGATAGATAAGTGCCGTTTCAGAAAGGTGTCCAGCAGTATCTTGAGAACCAGCCATCGTAGGAAGGTATGAACTCATAAAACGTCCATAATGTCTAATATGTTCTACAACTTGCTTTGTCTCGGCATGACGAAAAACTAGCTGATCAATTACTCCGTAAATTCCAAGCTTATGAGAAGCACGGGCTTCTTCAGCAGTTCCAACAGCCGGATGTGCAGATCCAGCAGCATTTGCCCAAATATTTAGGTCTCCCGAAAGACGAAGAGACGATAGATCAAGCATAGCATCTTGACGACCAAGAGTAACAGTAAGTACGGGATTACCACGAGCGTGGCTCACTTTTCCACTTGCCGGAACATTGTTCGGTTGTATAGATAAATACTTTTTAGCAACACTCATTTTATATTATAGTATATAAAATAATTTTAAAATAAAAAATAAAAATAATTACATAGAAAATATTAATTTAATTGAGAGTTAATGCTTTCAGCATCCCACGTCCAAATTCTTTTTCTCGGATAATCCCCTTCCATTTTTATAATATAATAAATATTTTTTTTTAAATAATATTTTTACAAAGTTACAGTTACCGAATCACCTTTTATCGAGATACGTCTCAAGTGGAACATGAGGCAGTATAGGAGCTTATTACGTGAGGGGGGCTGATCTACACCAGCAGCAGTGCTTTCATTGTAATGAAGCTGGAGCTGATTGCTCTTGTTATTAAGATTTGCTACACCATCGTTGAGAGCATATGCACGACCCACCACAAAATTTCTATTGTAATCTACAAAAGACCTTGGGACTATACCAGCTTGTTTTAGTGCCTTTTCAAGTTCAATGAGAGGCTGAGCAGAAATAGATTCTCCCTTGTTAATCTTTGATACTGAAATTGGTCTACTAGGTACTAATTTATCGTCGACTACCATTTGATATGTAGATAGTCTATCAATTACACCTACTTGACCACTACGAATAGAATGTAGACGACCATCCATAGCAGTTGTTTCTTCTTCATAACAAGCTGGGAGACCACCAATTAAATCAGCACTATCTAGAACATTCGCATCACTTGGTATTACAATCATAGATTTCACCCTTGTATTAGATACTGCTAGATTTACGGTCGCATTACGATTACTTGCTAGTAGAGAGTGTTTGTAGTTTGTTACAGAAGGAATATCAATTTCAATTGAACCCCCTTCTCTCATCTTCTTCATCATACCAGCTTCATATCGTGGATCTAGACCTACTTGCTGACATACTATTTCTAAATTGGAAAACTGAACAGTTGCCGGATATGAAGTCTTCTTAGCAAGGATTTGTGTAGTTCCATCATCTACTTGAACACGACGAGTATCACAAGCAGCAGAGAAAAGAATAAAGTTGTTTGATGTAGCTGCCACACCATCTCCAGCATCATTATTTTGGAACTCTTCTAATGTTAATTTAACATATCCTCCATCAAGAGTAATATCCGTAATCTTAGGATAGGCTGCTGCTCCAGCATCAGTAGTCCATAAATTACATTCTTGAACTGGATTAGTAGCACTACATATACCAATACGTTCACCCTTTACAAAAGGACAATTCTTAACTGCTAACATATTATTAGATTTTGCTAAAAAGATTTCAGTTATGTTAGCAGCATTATTAATTGCTAAAGCACCTCCACCAACATTTATACCATGGAATACTGGATTTTGTTTCACCCTCCGATTACGATTTACACTATCCAACTGCTTAAGAAATCTTGCTGGGTCTTCGATATCCACTTCGATAAAAAGTCCATCCGTCATAACAACTGGGAAGATCTTATCTCCACCATCAGAAAAAAGTCCACAATGTAGGGGGAGTGTAAGTTTAGCAGTTAAGAAGTCCTCGGCAGTTCCCCAGTCCCTTGCTGCTGGAACAGTATCAACGGGCTTATAGTAAGGGTTAGTTTCAAGATCAATATTATTTGAAACGGAAGTACCAAGAGTGCCTCGGTTTTCAATAGTATCTACAAGGCAACCTTCCTTTAATGCTCTCATCTTTCTAATAGATTCATCTTGATCATAAGAATACTGAAGCTGAACCTTTGCATTATATTCTGAAATTTCTTCAAGGAGAACGGCACGGTTTCCGGAATAAATACGAATATTTTTTACAACGGACGATCCTCCGATGAATGGATCAAGCTGTAGACGTGTTGGAGTTTCTCCAGCGGGTAATGCTATTTTAACATCGAACTGAAGATAAGAATTTTTACCATCTAAAAATTTAACAGTAGGAGGAATTTCAAAATCTACACGTCTACCAAGCTGTCCGGCAGTTCCAGTGTAGGATTGCCCATTAGTAGAAGGAACGGATACTTGTGTCTGTGAAACTTTAATTTTTTCATCATTTCTCCAATAAGAACTCATTTTTATATTATAGTATATAAAAATTATAAAAATAAATTAAAAAAAAAATAAATAAAAAATTATTGTGTCCGTCCAACTGCTTGTGTTACAACATCAGCAGCTACATCTCCCCTTGCTTGAGAAGTAATATCTTTTGCAGTTGTTTTTGCTTCTTCTTTACCTTCAGCTATATCTCCACCAGTTTCTAATGCTGCTGAACCAAGTGAAATAGCAGCACCCAATCCTTCTAAACCCAAACCAAATGGTGTGAAAGAAGTTACAATACCAGCAACTTCTAATGCCGATCCA
>Ga0070751_1001233_pt1 | contig 15209 bp, 4 predicted proteins | sample VirMetDEL_Aug_28_FD_78514 | JGI IMG/M metagenome (GOLD analysis project Ga0070751, IMG submission 78514) | Aqueous microbial communities from the Delaware River and Bay under freshwater to marine salinity gradient to study organic matter... | ecosystem: Environmental > Aquatic > Marine > Coastal ...
CGTTCCCAAATACTGTTTTTACATAAGTTGGACGTGTTACATACTTTTCAGTTCCATCTTCTTGTTCTGTAAGAACTCTCAGTCCGAAAGTATAATCCAAACTGGCTAATCTAGAGTTAATAACAGACTCCTTAAAAGTAAAAGTTTCACCATTTTTTGGCAAATATTGCTGATTACCGTCTACTAGAATTATTGTTCCATCTTCTGTGGCTCTATATTCGTTATTGTTTCTATAATATCTCGCAAGTGGATGTTCTCCAGTTCTTATTTGCTTCCAAGTTGGATGACCATATGGACCTTGACGCTTGAGAGTGATGGCATTGAGCATAGAAGCACTAGATAAAACATCTTGGAAACCATCAGCAATCAAGGTATTGTTTAAATAATCAATTGAAGCGCTACCGTCAAGACCTAAGAATGTAGAATTCGGAGAAATTGGCTCGTAAACGTTATAGTTTAGTCCATTATAGACTGTCGGGACATAAGCTGTTGAGCCAGCAGAGGCTGATGTTTTACCAAACTTAATTGAACTACTAAATGAGACAAAATCTGACTCAAGAGATCCTGACCAATTGTATTCAAAATCTCTTTCTGGTCTTGGAATGGCGTGCTGGACAAAATAGTTGTCATAAAATGAAGCTGTGATGACTTGAGAACCACTATATTCGAGTCTTTCTAGGGTATTTCTATTGACTTGGTAAATTGAGCCCGTTCCGCTGTAATCAGTTGGGTTAACAGACGAACTTGCAGCGCCAGGAACATTGACTCCCGAGAAATAACCGAACTGATTAACGTGTGAAGACAATTTTTGGTTAAAATCTTCTCTAACAGTGATGTTTCTTGTGTTTATGTCGTTATTTGGTGAGAATTCAGCAGAATATCTATCTAATCCTGCGCCGCCGTCGGAGTCACCCATGGTTTCCGGGCCGCCTGGGGCTGAGAATCTGTTAACAAAGACGTGTTCTGTACGTCCTCTTTGGATTTTTGGAATATCATTTAGACCCGCAATCCAGATCGAGGGTGAACCTGTTGGGAATAGATCCCACCCAGAAGCAGAAACCCATGCTTTGTTGTTGATATAGCGGCTATTTGTCTGAACAATTTGATAATCTTTGGTGTAGTTGCCGTTATCACCCTTAATATTTTTGATATTAAGTGGTCTTTTTGCCGTCTCGTCTCTGTAATAAGGTGCTCGTGGGTTATCCGGGTCGACACTTGTTATCTTTAAGGTTGGAGAAGTCTCTAGCTTCCAACCTTCAGGTCGTGTAGTGATATCATCAAGAGCAACATTTAAAGGAGTGTGCCTAAATTGCAAGCCACCGACGTGATTTTCTGTAAAAGGACTCTGCATTGGAGTAGCAAAATCGTATCCGTACACATCTTCATGAGCATTGTTCAGTGCATATCCTAATCCTGCTTGATATCCAGTGCCAACAGAAGAAGAAAAAAGTGTATATGGGAAATACTGATTAAAATCAACATTTAAATATTCTACATTCGGAGTAGCAGACATGTCAGCTATTATCTTCCTTTTCTCTCCCGGAAGTACATCGTCTGTACAGTCTTTAAAGTCTCTTTGTTGAGCGAGTTCTATGCCATTCGTTGTTCCAAATTTGATTTGGTTTCTGGCTATGTCGCGTGCTTTTGGAGCAAAAGTATTGCTTCCACCACGTATTTCATCGGTTCTTTGAATATTGAGTCGATATGGTGTAGATCTTTGCCTATTTAGGGCGCTGGCACGAGCTTCTAGAATAGCCTGCCTGTCAGCATCGACCGCTGAGTCGCCGGAAGAAATTGTTGGGTTTGTTCTTTCTGCTCTTTCGTTCCACCATTGACAGTTTTCACCCTGAAAGCCACTAACTGGATGATGATAGAATTTCCAATTAAGCAAAGAATCATTGAGACCTTTTAGCCCTGTTTCTGGATTTTCTGATTTAAACTCTATTGTTGGTAATTTATGCTGATACTTGTTTCTTTCAAGAATGTGGCTCTCAACCATCGTCCTTATGCCTTCAGAAGAATCTACAGACATTGGAACCAACTGTTGTAACATTACGCCAAGAGAATCATCCAACCATTTATAAAACTCAATATATCTGTCGAGATCTGGGGTATTCTCAACTTTTTCAAAGAAAAGTGACCTCAATTTCTCCATTGGTTTATAATTTTGTCTATATTTGTTGATCGGATCGCCAATAAGAGTATTAAAATCAAGTATTGTTGAGAACATTTTCAGCATTTCATCAGAGATTGTCTGATACATACTTTTTTCTATTGAATAATGGTAGTCTATTGGTCTAGTCTCTCTGGTGAATGCAACATCTGATTCGCCGTAGATGTTGATCATGTCTGAAGCCTGAACAATCTCTGGATTTGTCTTTACTGCGCCATAAATAAATTTTACATCGGCAACCCTTGCATCGTTTGGAAGATAAAAATCTCCGCGACCTGTGTGTTGTAGTTTTGTAATTTCTCCAAGCCAGCGGTATCTCTGAGATAATGAAAGCGAACCAGAAGAAACATCTTCCACCAAATACCCTGCGTCGGAAACAGTTGGTATGCCGGAGACACCTGCGTCAGAGGAAGTGACAGTGGCAAAATCCCAATTGAGCGCCAACGTTTCGATTTGAGGCACATGAACGCCACTAAGCGCCGTATCGTAAAGAAATGTGCTGCGATACGGACTATGAGCCCCATAGCTGTCTGGATCTCTTGAATGAGCTTGAAGTGTTTCATCTTCGAGATAGGAAGCCCAGTATCTTAGGGAAGTTATTTTAACATCTGTTTGATGTAAAGCCGAGCCTGTGAAATTAGTCCTGTGAGCGCCGAGATACAATCTCTTATTGGAGGTTGTGTAATTTTGAATATTAGAAACAGATGCTGTAAGATGGAACTGGTTAACTATAACGCCAGCATCCATGCTGAGTCCAGTGAATTCTAACAAATAATCAGTATTAGAAGAGCCACTAACTAAATTGACTCCAACTTTTTGAGGCTTAATTCTTGCTGATATGTTCCACTTGTTATTATCGTAAACATCGTAAAACAAATCAGACTCTAAAGATACACCAAGTTGGGCTGCATCCAATTTAAAGTAAACGTTTGAAGACTCTAATTCATCTCTAATGGCATATATCTTCAGATCCGTATCTGGAGAGCCCCATGTATAATCTGTCCCATCGGAAGAAGCCGAGTGAAAACCAAAAAGTGATGCTGTCAAGAATGGTGTTGGGAAATATCCTCTTTCTCTTTTTTGTAATTTTTTAGGAAAAACAATCTCGGATTCAACAGTGAACGGATTATAAGATGCTGAAGGCGATCCCTTGATAAAAGATACGGTGTTCGGGTTAGTGCTCGATGTTTGCTGGTAAACCGTTGCAGCAAACCTATCCGGATTATTAAAATCTGCAAATCTCTTTTTGACAGATACGGTTCTGTAGTTTTCTCTTATCTGGTATTCTGAATTGTTACCGTAAACATTCATTCGAATAAGTTCGTCACCAACACCAAAACAACGAATAAGATTTCTAAAAGATCTCTCTGTTCCCTTTGACTTGTAAATTGACTCAAGGTTATTATAAATGTTGTTATAGATTACATTCTTTATGTCATATAAGTCTAATTCAAACTTACGCTTCTCGTCTCTTTTTAAAATCTGAGAAATTACATCTGCGTCTGCAAAAATCTCTGGAGCAATAAATCCTTGTGAGTCTAGAATTTTTGAAACAAACGTGGAAGGTTTAATTTTTGCAGGATCGTTGTAGATTTTATCTTTCAAACCAGGAAGTGCTTCAATTTGCAAGTGTAACGTGTCAAAATAGCTAGACATAATTTGAGTTAATTTAAGCAACTCTGAGCCATTTTGTTCATCTTCTTCTGTAATCCAGGAAGGGATAGAATTATAAATGGAGGCGTTATTATAAATATCATATTCGCTTCCAGATTGCATAAGATCGGCTTTTATTTGAACAACATCGGGATGGGAAGAATAAATGATTGGATCTTTAAATTCTACTTCTTTCTCAAAATAAGTGTCAACAGCAGAAGAAGTGCTCCTTGCCTGGGGTGTGTAGCCCGTCCAGGTTCCGTTAGAGATTCTTCCAGAATAATCAAGGACATTGGAGTCGATAGAAGTTGTCCCCGTAATTCCTTCATTAAACTTGAAATAAACACCAAGATCAGTATTGGCAATATCATCATTTGTGCCGCCGCCTGTTTCAGTAAACCAGTATCTTCCAATTTCTTTGGAGCTTCTGACAGTCTTCCAGTATCTAAATTCGTCAATAGAGCCAGATAGTTTTCCATAACCATCTGATGGGATATCAAAAAGTGGAGCAGATGGGTAATCTAACTTTCGAGCAGCGCCAATATTTGCCTTGAGAGCACCAGCAACTTCGTTTATAGCGCCTCCACTAGAAACTTTCGTATCCTTCAACTCGCCATCAAGATATGCCTTAGAAGCGACATTAGAGCCAGAATTTTGGAATGTAAACGCAAAGTGATGCCAAGAGCCAGTAAACTCTTGGTTCTCAATACCACCATAGTTTAAAAGTCTTGATGTAGAGCCGGAAGTCCAAAGAGCATAAAATGAACCCTGGGTGGCTCCGGTTAAACTGGTGTCTAATACGATTGCGAGAGAGCCTGAGTCTTCATTAGAAAGCATAAATGGGACTTCATGTCGCGTTGAAGAAATAAAAGCACCCTTGTTCATCCAAAACTCAACGGTAACACCTTGATTAAAATCAAATTTCAGATTGGACTCTCTGTTGTTAGCTGGGTCATACTTATTAGACTCTAAGAATTGCTTTGAGATCGGCTGATTCAAAAACTCATCTGGAGCCTGATTTGGACCGCCTTTTACTTGAACGAACTCTACAGTGCTTGGCAGCGCAATACCTGCTGGCGTTGTGGTAGTCGGTGTGCCCCATCCATTTGGAGAGAAGATTGCGTGACCGGTCGTTCTTGGATATTTATTATCAAGAATGTACAAATCAAGATAAGACGACTCGTTTCTAAATTCCGTCTTTTCCCTCAAAGATCCGTCATATGGATAATCATCTAAAATTCTGTTAAAAGAATCTTCGTAGTACTTCGAAGCCTTTCCGTATCTTGCAAAGTTCTCAGGAAATTCAAAATTGACAATAGGAATGAACCTATTCTTTTCCTCTGTTCTCTGCTTCAAGTTTCCAGAAGATTCTACTTCGGCTCCAAGGTTTTCAAGATTTTCAGAAGATAATAATTTGTAAGGATTTTTGTCGTCAAAAAGACTTTTTACGCTCATTGTGTTCCCAGTTTTTCTACTCTAAATTTCCATTCTTCGGGCTGCTCTACATAGCTATTAACTGAATCGCTATAATACGCAACCCTAATACCATAGGAATATCCAGGCTGAAGGATACTCATGTCAAAGTCAAAGTAATTTCCGCTTACGTCGAAGGACATCTCGGTACTCTTTGTGCTCCCAGTATCGTATGGTACTACTGCCAAATCATCTATTATTCGATATATTTGGTAGGAAGAAGACTCAATTGTTAGCGTATCACTAACTGAATTGGCTATAGTGTAAATAGTTGGACTCCAATCTTTTTGTCTTACATAAAATCTGAATCTTGCGGTCTCGTGAGGGTAATAAATTGGCCTAAGATTTGTCAAAGCAGTTACATAACTTGGGTATGTGCTATAAGTTTGAGAATCCCTAGAGAGAACATTGAAGCTTCCTGTGTGGAAAGAGGCGCTAATGCTAGTATCTGTCCACCTATCCTGAACAACACTCGCTGTTGAAGAATAAGCGAAAGAAGCGCTATAAACACCCTTGGAAATTCTTGCGCCATAAATGATGGAAGGTGTTGTTCCTGTGATTCTGTTTCCGTTCTCATCATACAAACGAACTACCATAGCCTCTGAACTTGTTGGGATTGTTGGAATATCGTAGTAAACACCATTGTGAATATTGTAAAGATAAATTGTATTTTTATTGACGCTATCTGGTAAGAGGTTACTTTCGGTATACATCTGACCTCTGTCGTCTTTAATTGCGCTGTCCCACTTTGCTTCAATTGTCGGGCGCTTAAAGAAAAACTCAGATGTTCTTCCAAAAAATTTCTTTATATAATAAGATTGTCTCGAGCCACTTGGGTTTGATACAATATCATATGGCTCTTGAGTGTCCACCATTTTGACAATCATACCATAATTTAAAACAGAACCAGAAATCCAAGCTTCGACCAAGTTTGTGATATCTATAGAAACATTCTCAGTTCCCCTTTTTAAGAGTGTTGTATAAGAATATGAACCAGTAGAATAATCACCACCGGCAGTGGTCCAAGATTCTGCATTATTTGCCAAAAACCATGTGGACCCTTCATCCCCCGGCTCAACAGTATCTTTATATTCATCCATATCGAGACCAAAGCCTTCTTGCCATGGGGTTGTCAAAGGAGCAATCTGAAGCTGCATTCCTCTTGGAACTGTCTGGCTATGAGGAGCGTTATAAAGATTCAAAAAGAAACTCACACTTCCTGATTCTGGGATATTTCCAGCATTCCTATCTGTTAAAATCTCATTTGTAGAAAAACTTATAATTGTCCTGGCAAGTTCACCGGATGAGGCTGCTGCCTGTCCATAGATAGAAAACACTTCAAGAATATCAGAAGCGCCCATGTTGGCATCAGTTCCGCGCTTAGTCAGATCTGACTTAAAAGCCGTTGTGATGGTATTATCTTTTGTAGCAAAATATTTTTTAATAGCCATTATCTTACAGTGCCTTTAATATCTGAATCTGGGAATTTTATTTCAAATGCGACATTTTTTGGAGCAGATATATATCTTCCATCGGCGGACTTTCTCTTCTCAATATTAAATCTAGTATCTGAATATTGGAAACCGTTTTTGATTGTAATTTTTACTTTTTCTGCATCTATAACACCGTCAACATCGTTTAAGATGTTGTAAACATCTGTTATATAAAAAGCTTCTCCGATTAGCATCGGATCAGAATACCTCTCTTGAAGAGCAAGGATACAGGAATTTAAAACATCAAATTTATTTTTATCGGAATCGGCAATTATGCTAAAATCAATTGCTAGGTTTACTATTTTTCCATCAATAATATCAATCGTATCATTCAACATCCTAACAGAACTAAGCCACGTTCTTAAGTTTTCTTTTAAGAGATCGTTAGCAAAAACCAAATTACCATTCGAATCTTCAGATAAAACATAGAGATTCAAGTTTCTTTTAAAACTATTACTATCTCTAACTATCTTGCACCTCTTGATAGCGCCAAATTTCTCTGGCATTGCATAAACAATTGACTCATAATCTCTCTGTGTTACTGCCCTGTTTTGTGTTGCGAAGAAATCTTTTGTACGAATTCTCAACTCTTCAGATGTTATCTGAGAAACATCACCCACGATTGGATCTGGATTTGAAACTTCCAAACTTGCATTAACTGAAGAAATCGTCGCATTCGAAAGTGATCTTACATTATTGTATGAGAAAATTGGGTTATCAACATTAACAAGAGTTCCAACAGCCGTATTTATATTTTCTACTGTATTTGTCCTATAGGTGACAGTCAAGGTTGTATTGACCGGGACGACGCCGAACTTACTAGAACTCATCAATCGTGAAGGATCAAAATTTAAATCAGAGATATAGTCTTTCCCGTTCATTTGCAAAACAAAACTAGATGGATCAACAGGCGAGGCTGTTGAATTAAACTCATCATCTGAACCGTAACCAAATTGAAGGTACGTCAAATCACTGTCTCTCTCAACAACAAATCTTCTTGGTACCGAAAATGGTCGCATAATTGAACGAACTTCATCATTATTATTTTGTCGATTTGCAACTTCTTTATAAATAATATCCTGAGAAAGATGATCTACACCATAGTACTCGTTGCCATCCGAATCAAAAACAGTTATAACTTCAGCAACATTTGGCAGAGATAAAAACAATCTTCTAAATCTTTGATAGTCTCCTACCCTAAAAGTTTCCTGAACAACTCTGCCTGACAAAACACGACCTTGGGCTTTTATTGCATAAGATATTGGTACACCGGTAGAGTCATTGACTCTTGCAACTACTGTTTCGTTATTTGGGTTCGCAAAATTTATGCTATCAATCAAAGTAAATGGCGAATTATTTCTTGAAGAAAATTGAGTACCTTTTTTCAAAATTGGAGCATACCTAAGATCCGGACCGGTTCCAAGAGAATTAACTGGTACAACAATGTATAAATTAACAATTCCTGTTGAAGACGGTACGCCCGTGAACTTATAGCCTTGTTGGCGAGATAATCTTTCTACATTCTTAAATTCTACTGCGCTATCTAGAAAAGATTCATTTGCCTGATAGTCGAGATAAAAAGACATAATATCGCCAACATAGGCGACTGTATCAAGCATCAAAGAACCAAATGATGATTCATTAAAATCCTTGTAAGTATCAGGATAATTCCTTTTAGCATGATTGATCAAATCTTCTTTGATGCTGCTAAAATCCCTGCTGGTATAGTTGATTGATGTCTTTTTCTTTGCCATCTATTTTATTCCTGTTATAAGTAGTATTTCTTTAAGTTATTGGTATAATCAATGATTGTTGTTCCGAAATGGGAGGAACAGAGTAAGTAATCGTTATGGATAAAATATTATTATCCATCAAATCACTAATTTCCTGGTCTTGCGATTCGTTAAAAGTTATTTTGTCTATAACAATCTGAGGAAGGTAAGCTTCTACCTGGCGCATTATCGAGGATGTGATATCATCATAAATTGACGGCGAAAAGTTTTCAAATATATAAGTTCTTACTCCAGCGCCAAAACTTGGATCCATCATTCTTTCGCCAGGATTTGTTAAGATTATCATTTTCAAATCTTGTGCCAGAGCAGCCTGAACGGTCTTATTTAATCTATAAGGCCCGTCTTCTGTGCTGACCATCAACGGCAATCTCGGTGATATTCCTGGCATCTATATTCCTCCTGTACTCATATCGATTGTCAAGCCTGCACCGAAATCAATCTCAGGTTCTGTTGATCTATCTTCTTCTGAATCAGCACCTTCTGATACTTCATCATCTTGTGCAGGTACTTGCAACTTTCTCCTCCACCTTGGAAGGCTTTTTATAAACAAATCTGCCTCTTCATCATTATCGACATCCTCTTCTTCCCTCTCGTCTGGGTCAATAGAAGACGCCGAAGACAAATTGATGCTAGAGAATGCTCTGTTTTTGGAACTTTCTTGTTCTTTTGAAATCTCTTCAGCATATTGAGGCGTTCTAGCATAATAACATTGTTCAGTCATTGTTTTCAAGAAATCTTTTGATAACCCAAATGTTCTTTCGTTCCATCTTCTCACGTCTCTCTTGTTTCCTCTTTGAGCAATTATAGAATCAACAAAATTTTCTATGCTATAAATAGTCAAAGTAGAAAGGATATCAGGCAATAAAAGACACTTTTGAATAAGCAAATCGCTTCCTGTCTGTCTGTGTAATAGTGATTTTAAAGATTCATCATCTAAAATCACTTTTGGCTCTACCTCGAAGGAGGTTCTGTCGGTAATACCGGTTTCAGACGAAGGAGGGCCAGAAGCGAGCATTGTAGTACCGGATCCACCAGTAGAAACGGGAACACCTTTTAAAATATCCTCTAGCATAGAAGTTGCATCATATTCATAAGAATAAAGAGGAATCATATTAAAAACCCTTTCTGTAGAGAAAATATCACTAAATATATCGAATTTAGACGTGACATTATCTGTATAATCTTTCCCTGGGTAATAGCACAATCTTATTCCATGCATAACTTTAGAATACTTGCCTTCTCGCTTTATCTCACCATAATCAAAATCAACCACAGGAACAATAAGGTGCCCTTCTGGACCAATGAGTTTGTAGTATCTCTGATATACGAAAGGAAGCTTTTTCAATTTAGCAAAATCATTTTTCAAGCCTTCAAGTTCTAGTCTGGCGTCTCTTAGGGCTTCTCTTCGAGAAGTGATACCTACAGCTTTTTCTTTATCGCTTATATACCCTCTCCAATCTTCTCTAAGAGATACTATGAGCCCTGATCTGCCAGAAGGTGAATTAAGTTTTCTCAGGTTCTCAGTTGTAACAAGACTCTCCAAATATTCAACCTGCTTGTCCGAAAACGAACTTAAATTAAATAAGTCTAAAATAAATTCTCTTTTTATTGGTACCTTGATTGATCCGTCGTCATTGCGAAGACCTATTGGTGATTCATTTTCAACATTTTGTGCTGTAATTTCTTCAAGCAACTTGTCAAAAATTCTGTAAACATCACGCATGGGCCAGTTCTTTGGATCTCCACTATCAGGATTTTTCTTATTTCTGAAGACAATATCTTTAATTTCTTCTTCCAAGTCCGATATGGCTTGTTCTCTACTGGCGATTTCTCCAACGATCTTGGAAAATCCTTCCCTTTCGGTAGAAGTAGTATAGGACGTACCCTCAACCAACGAAAGTCCACTTTCGGATAAAATATCTGTTTCTTCTCCAATGTTTGCGGGAATGTCGTAGACTTCAGAACTTATCCAATTTTCATAAACATCCGAATTAAGTGTTGGATATTCCGGTGAATATACATTGAAAGTCTCTTTCCCCACTGTATCCAGACAAATAGAGACCAGATCCATCAAAATAGGCTTAACCAAAGGCAAAGAATCATCTATAAACTTCTTAAACTGAGCCGTTCGGACAAAATCGTTATCAGATGTGGGTTTCCAGCTATCTAGAACTCTTTTGTTGAGTTTCTTTAGTGACTCCTCAGCCTGAGAAGATGGTTTTATCATTCCTTCGGAAACCATGTTTGAATAAGTTTGAACTAGTTGCTCTACAAAAATATAATAATATCCTTTTGCACGAAGGCTTTTCCACCTTCTACGAGGCGTTTTATAGCTCTCGATGAGAACCTGGTTAAGTATAGAGTCCACAAGGTATGGCTTCAATAAGCTTGCATAGTTTTCGTCATTCAGTTGGTATGTCCTGAAGAAAGGTGAGCCTTTCAAGAAAGCATCAATGACATACGTTTTTATTGTAGTCATTATCAGTTCAGCGAGCAATGCATTATTAATTTTACTATTTGCTCTTGAAAAAGGTTTTTCATTTAATTTTTCAAAAATCTCTTGAGGCAACGTCACCCTATCATCTTCTGGTATTTTTTTGTAATACTCTTTTGCTCGTTTAGATTCGCTCTCAAAATTAAAAAGGACTTTATCTTCGCTACTTCTTTCTTCCGTTGGCACAGATTCATTATATACCTTTCTCCAACCAGTGTAAACTGATTTTCCAACAATATACCACGATCCTGCGCCAAACTCTTCTTCGTTTGCGTCAAATACTTCAAATTCTTGTCCACCACGACCATAAACCCATGAGTCAGTTCCAAATAAGGAGACTTTTTTGATAGTATTTATAAGATTTGTCGTGAGAATATCTTTAAAATTATCTGTCATAATATTTTCAGTATTTGTCAGTATGTCAGATATTGTTGATTCTGTTATGGAAAGTTTTGTAGATTTTTCTCTAATAATTGTTTGCAAACGAGATTTAACCCATTTTGAAAATATATCTCTTCCGTTATTACCAGGAGCGACCTCCTGAGAATAAGCTTCTAACTTAGCAAATGATTCATTATAAACAGGAATATTTCTTACATTTGGATTTTTATCTTCTTGGATTGCGAGAGATGTTCCGTAATTGTATATCATTGTCTGATCCGGAAGAGTAGATCTTTTTTCTGGCTCGGAGGAATACGTTATCTTAATTTTGTCATTATCTAGTGATTCGATAAAATCCAAACTTTCAAGATATCCCTTGAGAGAAGAAACAATCTGGTCTTGTTCTCTATTTCTATTTTTCAAACTTAACTTAGAATAAGCCTTACCAGGTCTTCTTTTTACCGAAGAAAGGATCATATCCAAAAACCCCTTACTTCTTCTTTTGGAAGTGTCGCCAAGGGCTAAATCATTGACAAACACAAATTCATAAGATCTTCCAAATTCATCTAAAAATTTAGTATCTGAGGAAGCAACTGTTGGATCAGAGAATTGTGAAGCATCGGGCGTAGGATCAATTGCGTCAGAAAGAAGGTTTTCTAAATCTTTAATAGCATTCTCTATTGCTTCCTTCATTCTTTGTTCTATTTCTTCATCAGTTAGTCCTGCTTTTCTCAGACTATCTTTTAGTTCTTCGTCTCTCACCATCACGCTCATTGGCGTTTCACAATAACCTTGAGAATAATTATTTTCTAATTGTTTCCTGATGTTTTCTGACTCTTGTAGTGCTGTCTTATTGATAAGCAATCCGAGAGCAGAAAAAAGATTTACAACATGCTCATCAGTCGGAAAAGCAGAAAGCATCGCTTCTGTTTGCATATCATTTTGAATAATGTAAGAAACGCGCTTAACCGTTCTTTCGGATGCATTGCCGGTATAAAGATCAATAAGCTCTTGAGGAGAAAGAGTATCTGATGTTTTCTGTAAGAACATAAGGACATCATCATCAGAAGGCGGATTATCCACTCTTCTAGGAACAGAGTAAGTGTTGAGAATTTTATAAATTTGTCCCGCAACTTGTCTATCTGTGGCTGACTCCGGCATAGATAGATATTCCCGCATTTGAATCAAAGGCAAAGCATCGGGGTTTTTTCCTGCATCCAGCGAGGCTAATGAGTCATTTATGGTGCCACTAAAACCAAAGCTATCTGTTGGCAAATATTGACCAAGAGCCATATCAAGCAAACTCGATGCGAATTTGAGACCCAATGCTTTTAAGACATTTAGAATCACAACCTCTCTTGCCTTCTTAGACAATTGAATAGCAATTGCTTGAACATCTCCAAAACCCGAGAAAGGAGGGACTAATTTTGGAATATATGGGATCGTGAAGGAATCTCTAATATTATTAGGACTTAATTTTGAAAGCACCTTTTCATCCGGCTTCTTTACATCAATTCCAATAAGATTGTCAATGACTTCGCGTGCAGAAGGGTCAATAAATTTTACCGATCTAAGAAATTCTGGTGTATCGAAATCTGGATCTTCCTGTATCAGAGAAACAAACGTATCTTTTATTCTTTGAATATCTTTTGCTTCATTATTTTTTGGAATCCCAAGTTGAATATCTTCTTCTGCTTCTTCGGGGGCTATGTCCCGAGTGGAAGCTAAAACAATATTAGACAAGTCTGTATCTCTATAATAACCCTCCAATATGTCGTCTTCAGTTCTTAAATTTGTTGGTAATGGTATCGGGGGTACTCGTGAACCATATTTTGCATTCCATTTTTCAGTAAAATCTTGACTTAAATCAATCGTATTCTGTCTGCCAATTCTCAATACCGTATCAAAATAAAGCTCTGCAATGTATACCGAAGACGCACTCCTGACAATCTTGACTGCCAAAATCCTCATCATTGTAGGGCCTAAATTTGACGCTTTTATTTTTGATACGCCGTATTGTTGAAAAACTTCTTTTATTGTCTTGAGATCATATTTGCTTGTAAATAACTTATAAAATTCATTTATTGTTCCAGCTTTTGCGATTCCGTCTCTTAAGGTTTTCGCCAACTGGGCATCTTTTGAATCAATCGTGTTTAGTGCTGTTGCAACTCTTCGGGCATTTATGTTTTCATTTTTTAAAAATTGATTAAATTTTTGCAGATCTTCTCTTGTGGAAAACTTTTTTTCCGATCCTACTTCTTCAATGTTTTCTTCAAAAGTAGTGATTTCATCGGGATTTTTTGGTTGAGGTATTGTTTCAGAAAACAAACCAGACACTTGTGAAGATGGACCCTTTTCAAGTTGCGAGAATTGCTCCACTGGAGATAGCGGAGTTGGGGTTACTGGATAATAATAATATTCATCAATAAATTTTTTATATGAAGTTGTTTTCTCGTCCCATCTGTAGTACGCTTTTGAGATTTCTTTACAGTTCATGAAAAAATTAACTGCAACAGAATCATTATAAGGACTTACCTGTGTTGCATTATCAATTGTTATTATCTCTGGATTTGACAAGCCCTTATAAAGAATTTGAATTTCTTCCAAATGTAATTCAACATTTTCCAACGGATTTTCACTCGGAAACCTTGTTGCCTTAAAAGCAATCTTATCGATTGAAGAAATTAAAATAGAGTTTTCAAAAAGAAGGAACTGTATTCTTGATCTTAATTGTTTTATTCTTCGAATTACTTTCCCGAACTTCAGATTAGGAACTGCATATGCATCTGTTCTATATTCAAACTCATAATCTTTTCCCATTTTCTCGGTTACAACAAGAAGATCATCAATGAGGCTATCAAAGTTTGAGTATTCAATAACTAAAAGTAAAGAGTTTTTATATGAATCGCGAGAAGGCATTAAAATATCCTTTTAAGTTGTTTTATTCAGAGAACTATTAATATAGAGATCACCCAATGGACTTAGGTAATTTTGATTATTAGAACTAATATTTATTCTATTGCTAGATATATCTGGCTTTACCATGGAAAGATTTAATTGCTTAACAAGAATATTTTGAATAAACAAAATCGGATCCGGGGTTGTTGGTCCAACTGGGCTTATGTGAAAATGTGCTGAAAGCGCATCATTATAAACAGATTGCTGAGTTATAAGGTTATTTACTGCTCTTGTAATTACGTTTATTTGATCGGATAACTCTTCAAGATACATTACAAGATTATCGCCTTTTGGAATTGGCTGTAGTGCTGCGACCTTTTTTCCATTTACCATTTTGTGTCCGCTTTGATTACCAGCATTAAGCTCAATTCCCAATGTTGGCTTTGCTGTATCTTCATCGGCTCGCGTAACTAACTTAATTCCAGATCTAGAAGCAAGACGAATAGAGTCTGCTCTCAATGCTATGCAAGATTCGCCTTCAGAAAACCCTATGTCACCCTCAGCCAATCCAAGATGCTTGTCTATATCAGATTTTTGAGATATATAAAGAGTTGCGGCACTTGTTTTTATATCCGGGTATTCGTATCCGTATTCGGAGCCCCTGCCAACGATCATAGAAATTGCACCACATTGAGTATTTCCAACGGCACCATACCCAGAAACAGGTCCGGCTGGAGAGTCGCGATGAAGTAAAATACAAGCGTTATTTTTTCCTTGAATAATTTTTTGACCGGAAGAGAGAGGAATGACAGAAACCTGTTCTGGAATATACGAATTACTAGCCCCAACAG
>Ga0070751_1001238_pt1 | contig 15182 bp, 5 predicted proteins | sample VirMetDEL_Aug_28_FD_78514 | JGI IMG/M metagenome (GOLD analysis project Ga0070751, IMG submission 78514) | Aqueous microbial communities from the Delaware River and Bay under freshwater to marine salinity gradient to study organic matter... | ecosystem: Environmental > Aquatic > Marine > Coastal ...
CTACAAACAATTTAGTTCCTGTGTCGTTAAACGCTAAACCCTGCGCCCCCGAACTATACAAAGAAGAATTGACAGTTTGGGTTGAACCAGTAGTACCAATATCATATGCCGTTGAAAGAGCATAACGCACGATATTAGTAGAAGCATTTCACTTGGACTATTTTCTAATTCAGTAACGAGAAGACCAGTTGCCGCCACATAATTTGAAAACGAAATACCATCTAAAGTATAAGCAGGTGCCGTTGCAGCATTAGCCTTTTGTTCGGCGCAAGAACCAGCGACAGCGAGATACATAATCAAACACCCAAGGCAATCCAATTGTTTGAGCCAATACCAATACAGGTCACAGCATTGTACGTGCCTACAGTAGCATCGCTCGCTGCACCATTGATGTTGTTTCCGTTTCTTCCGATGGTAATGTTGCCACCTGTTGTGTTTAGGATAGTGTAATGTTCACCAGCGTTAGAAGAGGACGGTAAATTGACAGTTCCACTTGAGCCACTGTAAATGACATAGCGACCTGCATGTGTTCCTTCCACTAAAGCGAGGGGATTAGTCGAAAGAGCAAGAGCAGGTAATCGGGTGGAAACAAAGGTTTTGCCTACTGCAATTGTTACATCACCTGTCAAAGCAAGTGTCCCTGTAACAGACTCAACAGCATTAACAGCATCAGCGTCAGCATAAGCCGTAGCACCTGTGGCTATACCATCCAACTTTGCACCATCAACAGACAAATCACGCCCATCGACAGTTTGACTACCTGCCATTGTAATGTTACCTGACATTGTTCCACCTGCCTTCGGTAAGGCAGCATCAGCAGTTGCACCCTGTGCGGCAGTAGCATAATCTCCTGATGCCGTAGTAGCGGCACTACCTAAACCAAGAGTAGTTCTTGCGTTTGAAGCCGCCGCATCATCTATCAGTGATGCACCAAAAGTGCTTATCGTAGTGTTTGCGGGAAGGGCAAGTGTGCCTAAATCAGCATCATAACTGTCAAGTTTAGTCTTGTCGGCACTCGACATCGAACCTGCCGCACTTGTTGTAGCCGCACTGATACCGATTGTACCTGTCGTTGTAATTGTACCACCAGTGATTGGGGCGGTTGTCGCAATCGATGTTACCGTACCGACACCTGAACCTGAAAGTCCAATCACACTCCACGCACTGCCATTGTAGCCGAACGTGGCTGATTTCCCTGCCGCTACATCGTAGTCGAGGCCAAGTGGGTCGAAGCGCAATGTGTGACTACCTGACGGATGGTACACACGAATCGTGTGGCTGTGTGGGAATGCATTCTGAGGTGTCAATGTAATGTTACCAATTGTTGTGATGACCCATATGTTCGGACCATCGAAGGGAGTAATTTGGTCGGAACCAGGTGTGATGGTCTTGACCTCGTTGGGAGCGAGTCTCCAAGTGTTGCGAGCAGGCGAACCGCCTTGGTCACGACGAGCGCTGTAGTACAGGACTGCGTGCCCGTCAGGGCTGTGACTTTGCCATATTGCTCCAAGTGGCGAAGCGTTGAACGCACCTGATTCAGCACCACCAATGCGTGAGTTCATAGTATCAAGTGAACGATTAGCATGGTCGATTGAGTCTCCACTGGCGTAACTACCTGTGGCACCCGACGTCAGTGGTGTCAAGTACATCGGGCTGTTGCTAAGCAAACATCGCTTGTCGCTTACAGTAGGTGTATTGAGCGAAGCAGTAACATTTGCTGCTCCACCTGTCATCGTATAGCGTAAGACAGCAAGGACGGTTGCTTCCTCGTTTTTAAAAGAGCCTCCTGTACCCTGAGGCTGAGATAAGAATGCATCGGATGTAAGAGGTGTGCCCGTTGATGTTACGACAGGTGTACCGAAGTGATGCTTGACGTTTGCAACACCAATGTTGTTGTCAGCAACAGCGTACACGGTTACAATCACATCCGAGTTCGATGCAGGCACAGACGGTAGTGAGCCAAGGTGCCACGCCGTGTCACCCGCCGTGTAGGTCTTTGACGAGTTCGGACCATTGGCAAACGAGTACAGTACACCGCCAAGTACAGCATAACCGCCGTATACGGTGACTGAACCACCACTTGAAACAGCAACGTGACCCGCAGTGTTTGTACCTGTGTTCTGACGATTGCTATCTAAGTATGCACGGTCATCGAGACGGATGATACCGTTGCCATGCAGTCCTTCGTACAGATTTGTGAGTGATGTGCTCGTTAGCCCTGCACCGTCTTTCAACGATTCAGATGATGCGGTTTGTCCAGTTGTATGTCCTGATAGTGGGTTGACCATGTTAGTTCACCTCGATAATTGTTGAGAATATCAGTTCGGTATCGGACGACTTCGTGATTGCGTCGTACGTGTATCGGAACAACGCTCGGTCAGCCGAGCGAATGCATACCTCTCGGAGAGGTAAGGTAAATGAATCAGTCGTCGTCAGTTTAGCCTCGACTGAAATGGTGTTGTCGTCGACAATACGGACAACAGGCGTGACTGTGACAGCAGGGCGACCTGCTCCGCCATCTTCACTGGTGGCAATGCCCCCATCAAAGCCAAAGACCACTTGCGTACTCTCCTCAGCCAACTTATCCACTACAAATCGGTGTCCTGATGTCAATAACGGCATTCAACCATTCCCCTTTACTATCCATTTCGACTGAGATGTCCCTAACGTCAACAATGCGTTGTCTGCTTCGGCTACTGAGCCATCTCCTTTAATCAATCCCCTTGTAGGGTGCCCAATTATCATCCCTTCGGGTCGAATTTGTCTTGCAGCGATGACCCAAGTGGTTTTGACGGTCATTGTGGCGCTGACAGCGTAATTTTTCTCCTTGACCTGTTGCTTTTCCTCTTGACCGTCGTCAAACATCGAAGAAATATCGCCTTCTTGCGCTCGCTGTATCAAATCTTCCAAACTGCCTTCGATTGAGGACACTTTGATGTCAGAACGGCGCTCAGTAAGGTTGTGGCGCACTCGTAGGACAATATCTTGGGTCTTTTCGCCTATATCTTGGAACGAAACGATGTCACCAGCCTGTACAGTCATCGAATTGATGGTTCCCGTCAACATTTTGGCACCTTTCGCACGTTTTGCGGTAGCCAAGAACTTACGACCAATGTTTTTCGTCGCATTACGGTTGTTTGCGGTCGGTGCGAAGATACCACCCTGCACTTCACGGACTCCATCCTTCTGAGACTCAATATCATCGACCTGAATGATGTTATCATCGTTGTTCGCACGTCGTTTTCCTCGTACAGTGACTCGATTCGGGGCTGCATCCATGTTTTCTTCGGTAATACCGTCGGAAACCATGTCTTGATGAATGTAAACCGACCGATTACCACGTAGTTGGTGCACATAACTGACCATTCCGTGAGAATCACTCTTTGTCATGAAGCCATCGTGCCTTGCTAAGTACCTTAAAGCGGTCAAAGCATCCACATTGTTGATATTCTTTGCCACAAACACGTTGCTTGGCGCCGAAATGCGGAAACCTGAAAGTGTTTTCCTACCTTCGGTGACAATTCGTTCAGCCAAGTCACTCGTCCGAAGCCCGACGGCTACTGGCTGTGCGATTTGCAAACGCTTGCCATCGAATCCCATGTCAATCAGGCTGCGACCCTTGAGATTGTTGAGGCGAATGCGGGTGCCCTTGGTTGCTGTTTCTATAGAATGTGGTGCGAGGCGCTGTTTGCTGTCGTCGAAATTGACAAACAACGAGGGGACAGTCGACGAAGCGTCGAACTGGTCGTCTCCATGAAAGACACCGCCCCTGAATCTGTTCCCACCCGACGAGGTGTGCTCGATTCGGATGGTGTCGTCCTCTTCTGATAGCGTGTAGGTCTTGTCAGTCGACGACTCAAAGTCTGTACGCACAGGTGAGCCTGCTACACGCTTGGTAGCCGACGACACGTACGTAGCGTGACGCACAGCGTTGTCAACAAACGACGGCTTGCGAACACGCTTCATGACAGTTGACTGGGCTTCACTAAATCGCCCTGTCGTTCTGTTGTATGCGTCAGCCATCTAATTGTCCTCCAATAACAAATCAGGTTCAGTATCAGTATAAGAACCCGGACGTAACCTTTTTTGCTCAATAACCCAATTTTCATATTCATCCCCAGTCATACCGAATGTTTCACTTTCTGACGGTAAAGAGATGACTAAGTTTTCTAAATCAAGTGGTTCGTTATGAGAAAGAATTGCCTCGTCCAAAAATGCATCATTTGTAGGATTCCATACTCCTGTTCTTCGCTGAACTCTTCCGCTACCTTCTAACGGACCTCTGTGTCCAAGCACACGAACACGTGAAAGCGCAGGTCGCCCTTCTTCCGCCCCCATAATACCAAAAGTTGACGCAGTCGCATGAGGTTCGTTCGTACCTCGTTCAGCCCAAAACGTACCCATAGTATTCATGTCTATAGGGTTGTTACGCTTTTGACTGTGTGTGGATATGTCACGCGGTCGTGTACTCAAAAAAGGAACTCCCCGATAAGCAGTCACTGGAGCCATACCGGGGTAGTCTTCTATGTAGTTGTACAACTTCATTTGCCGACTGGCTTTGAGAATAAGCCAAGCCTCATCCATCGGCATCATGCTATCACTCTCCACTGTGGTCGCCTGTGTTAAAAGACGTATCGCCCGAACTGCCCTTCGGGTGTAGGGTTTGGCTGTGTCGTGGCTGCACTGAGAAGTCAGATTCACCGTCCTCGGCCAATCGACGAGGTGCATCGCTGCGGAAATGCTCAAGCGTGTTCTCACTCATGACGATACGAGCGACTGGCTGCGTTACATCCGTCTTGGTATATCCTGTCACATCGACGCCGAGAATCTTCGGACCGTCGCTCGTTGATGTAGTCACGCTGCTTGCAGGCTTAATGGCGTATACTGGCTTGTACGGAGGCGACGAAGGCGTACCTGTACGGGCTGATGGTGCATCGCTGACATAGAAACCATACTTGCAACCACCTGTGGCTGCATAAAAGTTCGGACTGGCCTGTGGTGTACTACCTGTCACGACAGGATTATGTCGGAACATTTGGATGTGTGACTTGTCAAGTGTCATGACCGGACGCAGTAAGAACTCGATTGTGCTGTCCGTGTTGTTCGTACGGTCAACCTTCGGCGAATGGTTCGCATCCTGATACGGGTTCGTCGAATCAGCCGCAGCAGTTGCGCCCCAGCCGAAGTCAGACAGCACACCTTCTCGCACCGACCAATCCATCACGTATGTGCCACCGAGCGCCCAAAATGCGTGAGCGTTCGATACACGCAGTACACCCTTTACAGGCTGTCCACTCCAAGAGAGTGATGTCATGTTGAGGTGTCCAAGTGTTTGGCTACCAATGTCGAGTGCCCCACGTAGCGTTGTACGTTGCCCAACCTCACGGTCAGTGTGCAGACTGTGTGCTTCTGTACTCATGATGACATACTCACGACTGATGCCATCATTCAGTTCGCCAAGAGTATCGACGTCAAGTCCCGCACGCACTCCATCGCCACCAACAGGCTCGGCCAACAGCGAGTTAGCAGTTACTGACTCAACCCCTTCACTGACCATGGCAGTCGGCTTAAGCAATCCATCTTCGTCAGCAAGACCAAGTCGGTTGCTGATACCACGTTCGACTTCATCGGTTTGCAGTACATCGTTTCGTGGACGAATCAATCCTTTTCCTACAGTCGGCTCAGCGGTAGGTTGTGATACAACCAATCCTGTTGGCTCGACTGTTTCAGATACGTCGGCCAACAGACTCTCGTTGAAGTGTGTAGGCCAACGGACACCACGTCCGTCACCACGGTCGCCGACTCGCATGGCGCTGGCAGGGTTAAACCAGTCCGCAGTGCCCATGTTTGAAGATGCGTTGTTGTCGTTGTTGGCGTTACCGCTGTAGCGGTCAGTGCCGTCACCACCAAACAGGCTGTTCGCAGCAGGTCGATGTGTAACATTGGTGTCAGCGTAGGCATCCTCAGGGTCCCACGCAGGTCGAATACCAAACCCACGCACTGGGAATCGACGTACGTCTTCACCACGTGTGTTGCCCCACCAGTCAATCAGATAGAACCGGTGAGCCTGAGCAAGTTCAGCGATGCCCAAACCTGCATGGTCGTTCGGGTACATGCGTCGTACTGTCGATGCGTTACGCACTGTGCGTACAGGACAACCAAACGGCTGTGTCATTCGACGACCGTCGCTGTACCGAACCTGTCGACCGATTTGGTCTTGGTTGAGCATGGCGCTAATCTGTGTCAATCGCTCCAGTATACCAGTGTAAGTAGCAGGGAAGTCCGCATCGGATTGTCCGTCGGGGTTTGAAGATGCATGATAGGTGTCAGCACCAACATAATCCCAACCACTTGTCTTGTTGTCTTGTTGAACAAACGGCCCATGGTAGTAACCGAGCAACGCATTTGTCTGTGTCCCCTCAATCCAACCCCGCACATACGGAGACCATCGTGGTCGGTTGTATGGCTGTCTTACCGAAAAGCGGTAACCAAAGCACGTGTTTCGTGCATAATCCGAATCAGATGTCATCTGTGCATAGGTGCGTTCTTCGATGCCGCTGTCGTCACGGAATCCGACACAATCGATACCGAACAACTTACCGCCCCATCCAATGACAGCCTCAAGGAATCCGTCGAGACGACTTGAACCAGCGCCTCCACGGGAGCCACTCGGCCAGTAACCTGCAAAGTTGTATTTGTCTGAGCCGTCTGTGCCACCCTGATGGTCGAGTGTACCAGTACCATCAACCAGTGCATCCATTTGGGCACCAGTGTATATTGAACCGTCATGGAAGTCAGTTGTGGCAGCGTCATTGTCCGCATCGTGTGGCGGAGCGACCCAACTCATACCAAGTGCAAATGGTCCTTTCGACGCAGCATAAAAGAAGTCGTGATAGTGGATTGTCTCAAAGTGCTCAGGGATGTTGTTGAGCGATGCTTTGTTGACAGGTGAGTCGGCTGCACCCGCGGCGCTATAGAACGAACGACTGCTGTCATCTGAGTAGTATGTATACGGGCGCCCAAGATTCGGATGCCACATGCACAAGAATGCGTCAGGTGTGTGCAATGAGTTTGTATCTCGTGTGCCTGCAAACGTCTGAGCAAGTGTACGAGTAGCAATACTTGATTCGGAGTTCTTGAACACTTCACCCGCTTTTCTGTTGTCGTATGGTCCGCTGAGTCGTAGGATTGTACCTGCGGTCAGATTGGTGAAGAACAGGTTGGCTGTCGATACGCCTTCAAACGTCGTTGCCGCAGCCAATGTAGCGTGTGCTAGTGTACCTGTGCGATTCGTGTACGTAGCCGTACGACGCTCTCCACCGGCGTCGATGTATTCCAATACTTCACCGTAGTACGGCTCCACTGGGAATAACTCATTGCTGTCGACTGTGATTGTCTGTGCACTTGCATCGGACGAAATGACAACGCAACTTGGATTGAGACTGCGTGCTCGATAGTGCTCGCCATATATGTCAGGGTAAATAGTTGAGAAACCTGCAAGCGTAATTTGTGCACCTACTGAACCAAACGCAGGTCGATTGAGTTGATAGTAATGGTCCGGTGTGTGCCACTCAAGGAACTTGAACTCGTCAGCCGCACTGTTACGTGCACCATCTTTGTGCAACTGCGCCCACCATGGTACTGTTGTAGTCATACCCGGCGTTGTTTGAATGAACATGTTCGGTCGGTATGGTAGGCTACGGCGTGTGAATGCAGGTGATGCAGTTTCATCAACACCAAGCGGGTTATACAATCCCAATGTAGGTATGTTGGTGAATTGACTTCCCGCATCAGGTTCCAAGTCAAGTATAACTTCATTGATGATAATCTCACAGCCTCGTACGTCGGCCATGGTCGCTTCGGCAAGGACAAGCGTTATGCCTCCAAGACCCGAAGTATCGTGTTCTATAGCAATGACAGTGTTGACTTGCTGACCAGTGAGTTCTATTACCTTGTCACCTGACTCGGATGGGGCTTTGGTTGCATCACTGTGATTGAGATGGTAACCAGTAATCTGTTGTGAGAACACGTTCGGTTGAATGATAATCTGATAAGCACCAACTTCCATTGGGTCAGGGAAGTGGTTGTCAAGCGTGTACGTACCCGCTGCTTCCAGTACAATCGAATGACCGCCTTGTGAGTTTGTCGTACCTGCTGTTCCATTTGACGCAGCGATACCGTAGCCATCGTACTTGACTTTCGTTTCGGTCATGAGCGTAAACGCACCACCGTGAATGTCAGACGGGGCAAACGCTGCCGTTGGTCCACTGAACCAAACAAGAGGGTCACGTCCGGGTGTGTTGGCTACCACTTCCGTATCGCCCAAATAAGCATCTTCAAATGGTTTGTTTGATGCACTTCGACAAGCAAGGTGTAAATCGTACATTCGCTGATAAGCAGGGTGAGCGTAATGACCGGGTAGTAGTGCCATTGTCGGCGTGACGTAGTGGTGACCCATACGAGGGATTGGCATCGGCGTCATCTTCGGCGCCGTCAATTGTGTGTAAGGAGTCGTAGTGATGCTTGACCAATCGATGTTCGGCATGTCAGGGCTTGAGCCACTGTACTCGCTGTGGTCACGTAACCGACGTGATGCAAAGAAACGAGTGCTACCCGCAGGCATGAAATACGAAGGTACGACCTTGAGTCCTATTTTGCCAGTAACGAACGATATAAAATCAGGAGATACAACGACTCCTATAAACCTGTCAGTATCTGTACCTGTGTACGAAGCAAGTACACCTTTGTTTGTTGTTGGGTCATAGACACGTAAGAACCAGCGGCCACCGCTTCGTTCACTTGCATTCAACCAAGTTGATGGTTCCGGTGTGGTCGAAACGTCGATTTCGTTATCCACATCGTCATAATTACTGAAAGTCAGTTCATCAACATCGTCACGATGCGTCATTGTTATGCCCATTCTTGTGACGTGAAACTGTAGTGAACGGTCGTGTGGCTCGTAGGCTGTTTCAAGTGGGTTGTTGTTTGTGTGGTCTGACCAACCTTCGACAGAAGAGTCAGGCGAACCAAGTCGTGTCTTACTCTTTGTTGTCGATATGTCTGTACCATCTTGGCTCAGATGCTCCCATCCATTGTTCTCCCACGTAGGCCAAGCACGTGGTCCGGGCTGAGCATTGTTGAACATGTTCGTAATTGCCTGTTGAGGCTGCGACGGATGCTGCATGCCACCGCTACCCATTGTTTCGTTCTGATAGCCTTGTATGCGGTCAAAACTTGGACGAATGATAATGTTGCCCGGAATATCGTCAGGGTCAGGTAGTCGTATTTTCAGGTTGGGTGATATGCCTGAACCTGCAAGTGCAGGTGACAAGCCTTCTATTTCTCTGTTGCTCAGATGCCTGAAATCGAGAATGACTGTTCCAAGCGGACTACCACCTGCGATTCTGTGCTCTTGCCCAGTGTCATCGACGACCTGTAGGCTTTGGAATTGTATCTCCTCGTTTGGTATGAGCAGTGCATCCTCGATTTTTGTAGCAAATTGGTTTTGCTCGGCTAGTTGTGGGTGTGACAACTCCTGTGCCTGAATGATTGGGAACATCGCACCGTTTGTTGTTTCAAACGAAAATCGATTGTTTCCAAGTATCTTCTCACCAACCTTCTTGTAGGCTCCGCCATCCTTTCTATAGACCCACGGTACCATACCAAGACCCCGTGCGTTAGACGCAGGCATAGTAAGATTACCACCGTCCATACGCTTCCATACAACGTGTTCTTCGTTGAAGTTGCGAGCAGGGTTTTGTGTTTTGTAAAATTTGTAAATGCCAGTTCCTGTTGCACTGTACTGTGTCGGTGATGTAATACCTTGGCAAGTTACACCGTACGTAGCAGTGTCTTCGTGGAACTGGCTCGCAGTGACCTTTGATTCGTCCCAAAACAAATCACCTGTAGGGCTTTGACATGGGTCGGCTCGTTCGATGTGGGCTGCCGATGTAACACGACTGTGCCAGTACGTTTCCGTGCCAACAGCAGGGTATGAGGCTGTTTGTGGGTAAGAACTTACATCGGCCAACATCATCGCTTCAACGTGCGGACCTGCTGTAGCGGGACCAACGTATCGGTCACGGTTGTGTACCTTCGCAGTGTCCCACTGGGTTGTACCTGCGTGTGTAATATTTCCACCCCGTTTGAGGTCAAGCCAGTCACCTGCACAAAGAATACCATCACGGTCAGCCTTTGCAATCAAAGGCATCTCGCTTTCGTGCGTGATAGCAATCAAATGACGTGAGGCTAAACCAATCTCACATGACTGCTCATATACGCTTGCAGGCATTGAGTCAGCGCCGATGGGTGAACTACCTGACAAACAAGATTCGGCTGCCCCATATGGATTAAATCCGAGGAACGGATGCCAAGCACCTTTTCCAGCAGGGAACTTGGTGCTGCCGATTTGAGTACCGTTGTACGAATTGAGATACGAGTACGCTTCGCCCGACCAACCAACTGCTCCGATTGGCTTGGTTCTGTCAACGGCATCGGCGTAACCGCTGTAGTGAACCTGTGTCATGTGGTCACGGGCTTCGGAAGTGTTGTTGTAGCGATGGGTACCTGCCTTTGTCCACACATAGATTTTGACAGCACCTGCTCCCAATCCGTTGATGGTTGATGCTGTAACAGCAGCCTTCGTTGTCGGGTCGACAATATTGGTTGTAGTTGTCAAGTTCTTCGCTAATGTAAACGTAGCACTACTGTAAGAAGCATAAGATGCAAAGCCTACGTTTGAACCTCCGTCTGTAATACGCAGCCAACCGTATTGAGGTAATGTTGTAGGAATAGATGCGTTGGCCTGTAATGTTGCAGCAGCGCCACTTTCGGCAGTATACCCACCAGTAGCCATCGTTAGTTCGACCCAACCGTATCGGTCTTGCTTGGCAGCGGTTTGGAACGAGGGCAGGAACGTACCACCAATCGCTTTGAGTGGGTCAGTTCCGGGGAATGTGTTGACGCCTGCTGAAACAATTGTAGCAAGTTCCTCGGCATTCTGTGCACGAGTAGCGTCGATAACAACGTAATCTGCGTTGCTTGTCATGTTTGTGTCGCCTCCAAAAGTGCTTAAGTAAGCAGTTCCTAACAAAGACGACACACGGAATACTGTAGGGTTTTGCTGAGCGTTTGAGCCAGTCGATATACGCAGAGTTGATACTGGGTGCTTTGGGTTTCGTTCGATGTGGTTGTCAAGGAAATGACCGCCGGGGTGATAGCCTCCGTCCATGTGCCAAACGCACGAGCGTGCAAGTGTTGTCGCGAGACCTGATGCGCCCATTGCAACACCTGCATAATTCGTAAACACATATGACATCGGGTGAGCGTGAGCAGGTGGATTTGTTGCAGTCATTTGTGTATCGTAAAACAATCCTTGCCCTGCCGTCTGAGCAAACAATGTACTGTTCGGTTGACCCTTAGATGGTTCCCAATTCATAACATAGTTGTAGCCCTGCACGTTGCCTTTCTGATACTCGGCAGTAGGTGGCAAGTGAGCACTGAATCCATTACGACTGGCTGCACCGTGTGCAATCTCGTTAGGCAAGTTCTTACCAGTAGGCACAGCGCTGTAGCCGTTTCCGCCCGTAACAATGCTCGACAGTTGCGGCTCGTGTGCTGCAAAGTTGTGAGGCACGCTTTGGCCGGGTCCAAAAATCATGTACGTTGTATGGTCAGTTGCATCACCCGCTGCGGTATAACGAGCGTGTGGGTGTGAGAATCGAAGGACAATTGGACTTGGTCGTTGACAGCGAACAGTCGTTCCACCACCTGTGTACGTTACCCCCGTACTAGAAGAGTTTGTGCTATTACCCGCATCCAAATCAAATGACAGCATAGCATCTTGATTGAAGAATGGCATGCTGTTGCGACCTTCATGTTGGTCGAGATACGGAGTTCCGGGGAACATAGCGAGCATTGCGTTTGCATCAAGCAAAGCGTATGAACCTGCTATCTCACCTACGTTTTGTAATCCAGCCGAACCTGTCGGTCCACCTGAGTATGGGTGCTCATAGAACTCACTGTAATCATTTTGTGTACCGTCATTGACATCAAGTGTTACGCCTGAGAATCCACCACCAAAGTACAATGGTACCCAATGGTCAGGACTGTCATGTGCGCCTCGGAAGTGCAAGAACGGCTCACCATGATGGCTACCTGCTCGACGAATGCCTCCTACTTCAGAAGAGTATTCTATAGAACCTTGTCTTACAAGGATGTCGCTGTTAGCAATTGTTCCACTCCACTGTGCTGAATCGGCTACAAACTCAAGTTCAGTCGTTGATGTCGAGCCGGGTTTGCTTGATACAATACCTGATTCTTCACTGCCGAGCCATACTGTGATTTTTTCAGCCCAACTGTCTGTATCGGTTGATGCAGGTGTAGTGATGAGATACAGGTATTGGCTTGTAGGTAACGTAATGCCTGTACTGCTCGTATTGTGAACGTTAATCATAGGGCTGTTGACACACGGTATAACACGGTCGCCTGCTGTTCTATAGAATGTATTACCTCGTAGGTTTTGTTTCCAATCAATCGTGTCAACGACATTGTTTGCACTATCGACAAGAACAGGCGTTGCCGTGTTTGCATTTGTACCTCGATACTTCGTAGTGATGTGAAGTACAGTTTTCGGAATGTACCCGACATCGAGTCGTGTTCCGTCGTCAAATTCATCTGTTGAAAGACCACCCAAATGGTCGGTACCAGTTGCTTGGACCGATGCTCCCGCTTGGAATCCCCAATCTTTTTCACGACTGACTTCAAACAATTTACGTAGTGGAATGATTCGCTTGGAGGCCGAATGTGATTTGACACGGATGGCTGTAGGAGATACACCCCATTCACCAAGTGTGCGACCGTCAGGTGCAAGCATGTGCGTGCAGTCGAATGTGGTCTTGTTGACATCCGCACTGTTCGGGTCATCCATGGTTAGAGCAAACTCAACAGCAGCAGCCATGACCTCGTCTGTCAATACCGACGTAAACGACATCCGTGGACAGATGATTCGTGTTTCACCTGAGCCGTATGCTGACGTGTTGCCTTCAACGTTGTACAAGTAGTGTACCCCTGATGCACCCGCTTTGCCATGGTACGAACGACTTTGGTAATACAGTGGCTCCCCGTTGTTGCCGGCAACACCTGAACTATTTACGTCATTGAGTTGAATCATACCCTTCTCAGGGAATCCGAGATAGCCCAAGATGTCAGGATGATTCAAGGTGCTACTTGTGTCATACGGGGCCGTGAATGTAATCTTGAGAGCATCAGCCCCACTCACTGTAACGACCTGTACTGTTGCTGATATACCAGTCGCAGGTGACGGATAATTATTCCATAGGTTGCCCTTGAATTTCTTTTTCGTACCTGCTGTAAACTCTCCACACACGTCACCTTCTCCGAACATGTGCTTACCAATGGTAAACCCACCTTGTCCGACATCACGGTCATCGAAGTGAATGACTACTTCGTCGTCGAGTGTTGACGGTAATACGGTTAAATCGTTTGCAAACGACTGACTGTGCTGTCGATATACCATACGAATGGTGTGGTTTTTGCCACGGTGGTCGATAAATCGAATACCGTACAATTGACCGTCGCCTATGCTGTCTGTTCTCAATTGTTCATCAGGTATGTAGCCCCCAGTTGATGTAGCATCGACTGTTCCATGCTGTGCAAATGCAGCGACGTTGTTACCATAGATGTGTTCAAAACGAGTATCTTGTTGGTCACGGCCAAAGCCCCAGTTACCTGCGTCGGGTGCCCAGCCGGGTATACCTGCCTGTGTCAATCCGCCGAAATTGATGCGAGCACGTGCATGTGTACCAATACGCAATCCGTCGATGAGTTGAGAAGCAGGGCTTTTTGCCTCAAACGATTCGTCAATGATTGTGTTGGAGTTGCGACCTGATGCGATTTCACTGGTCGAAGAAGCCATGTTGCTCGATGTACCTGTTGTCTCAGGTCCGAACTCAAGGTTGTTTCTGAATGGTTCATCCACCTCATCGGGCGGAAGATATTCTTTGAGCGTGGTGACTGGTGCAAATGGGCGACCAAAGCGATTGATTGGCATTGGCGCAGGGTGCATGTTTTCGCCTGTCATTTCGTCAGGCTGGCACCAATAGTTACGGAATCGACCACCATGACCAATCAAGAACTGTGGTCGGTAGGACAACTGACCACGTGCGTTGTCAAGCCATACACAGAAATTACGACCTGACGCACCGGGTATCGTGCTGTGAATGATGATACTGAATCCCGATTTACCACCTGAATCCGATACAACTCGGCCGAGGTGAGCACGCATATAACCCATGTGTGTACCACGGTCATGCGAAGCAAACGCTCGTTCTTTGTCCCAAAACGGAGAGGGGTCATGCGTGCTTCCGGTAGCAGCAAAGCCTGCGTTAAGATGGGCAGCAGTGGGGTCGGTAATGCCGTTTGTCACGTCAGCCTGATTTGCTACGCGTGACAGGCCGAATCGCTCGCTCTCGCCAAAGTATTGGTCGGCTGGCTTTCGTGCATGTGTCCGTCCGTTTGGTGCACCTGCTTGATTTATCAGACGAACAATCTCACGAGCAGCAGCCTCAATGTTGCGAATACCATCCTTCATTCCAATCTCACCAAAATCAATGGTAAGACGTCGAACAAAGTCCATATCAGACCAGTGAGGCAAATGCTGTAAGCGAGATTCTTCATGCGTTGACAAATCAAGCGATGTTGTACGAATACCCTTGAGTGCTAAGAATACTGGAATGCATCGTGTCCCATCAGGTGTGTCAAAGAACGTCGAGTTTTCAGTGGTCGATACGTTGATTTGTTGATGTTCATCGTTAGCCAAGTCATCCTTTGTTGACGATACAGCAGGGTTTGTACGTACTTGTATTCCTACGAGGTCAGGGTCACTCGGTGTGTGCCCGTGGTAACCAGTAGCGTGCGTACTCAAGTCCACGTTCAAGTTCCACGTTGACTTGTGTGCCATCGCTGCTTCCATAAACTCAGACTGAGTGGTTGACGCAAGTGATTTGTTTTGTGAGGGGAAGCCGTTGGCAACGTCAAGTCCTGTACCTGCTCCAGTCGTTTGGTTGTTGATTGTACCTGTGGACTGAGGTTCAGCACCTATCGTTGCAGCCTGTGGGCTTGACTGTACTTGCATCCACAGGTCTTGGAATGCAATGAACTCA
>Ga0070751_1001239_pt1 | contig 15172 bp, 20 predicted proteins | sample VirMetDEL_Aug_28_FD_78514 | JGI IMG/M metagenome (GOLD analysis project Ga0070751, IMG submission 78514) | Aqueous microbial communities from the Delaware River and Bay under freshwater to marine salinity gradient to study organic matter... | ecosystem: Environmental > Aquatic > Marine > Coastal...
GCCCTGATTCGCTTGAAACTTGATTTCTCTATTCATCATTATTATAATTTTTAATTAGAAAATAAAAATTATAAAAAAATTAAAAATATGTAAAAAATTTAAACTACTCCAGCCTGAAAACTTGGGTTGATTGGTTTTGGAGGCGGTGGAGCTTGTGCTTTCTTTTTTCCGAACACACCTCCCAGCAAAACTCCGAGTCCAACCGCCAAAGTTGCTACGTCTGTAGCAATATCTAAACCTCCTTGAGCCGCGTCGGCAGTTGCTAAGCCACTCAAAGCACTTTCAGCTCCAGTTTCTGCTCCCGCTTCCGCCCCCGCTTCCGCTCCTTCCGCTCCCGCTTCTACTCCGTCAATATCTGGAGTTCCATCTACATTATCGGCAATATCTATATCATTTTCTTCCCCTTCTCCCGCTTCTGTATTTTGATTATCTGCGGGGTCTGTATCATCATTTACATTATTTTCATTTTCTTCCTGTGCTTCTTGTTCCTCTTGTTCTTGTTCTGGTCTTTGGTTTGGATTAAATCTATTTCCAATTCCTCTAACTAATCTTTTCTTAAGAACACCTGTTGCTCTGCCTATTCCCTTGGCTATAAAAACAGTACCCACAGTTTGAAGAGGTGTTTGAAGTGCTGTGTTGAAGGCATCTGTAGCAGATTGAGCCTTTTGCTTCAATTCGTCATATTTTGATTGTGCGGTATTAAAACTTGATGTATAGGCATCTAAATTATCAAAATAATTACTATTATCCATTGAACTAAAATCCGACATCGTATTATATAATAGTCTATTAAAAAAAGTATGATAAAAAAATTAAATAGATATTATGAAAGTAAAAAAATAGAGAAAAAAAATGTTAGTATATTATATAATGTCTTTTGATTCAGAATTAACGAAGCTTATTAACTCAAAACGAAATATCCGTGAAACTTCCCTGAAAGCCTATATTTCAAATCTTAATAAATTACTTTCTATGAATGATGATGAAAAAACTATTCCTAATTTAAATTCACTTCTTAAGAATCCTGAAAAAGTAATTGATTTATTAAATGAACGGAAAAATTCAACTATCAGAAATTATCTTGCTTCTATTGTAGTTTATGTAAATACTTTAGATGATGAAGAATTACTAAAAAAATATCGCGAACTTATGGAAGAATTTGGAAAAGAATATGTTAATCATTTGAAAGAAAATAATAAATCGCCGAATCAAGATAAAAACTGGACTTCTTTGAAAAGTCTTAATGATGTATTAAAAGATTATAAAAAGCAAATAGACAAACAAGGAATTTTAAAGAAAGATGAATTAACTAAAAAGGAAATGGATTTATTACAAAAATACATAGTTGGAATGTTATATATTGGCGACGAAGCCAACCCACCGCTACGCAATGATTATATCATGGAAATAATTTCCGAATCCGATTATAAACGACTATCTGAAGCTGAAAAGAAAAAGAAAAACTATTTAGTTGTAAAAAATAGAAATACTAAATACTTCTCAATTGGGGAATATAAAACATCGGGAAAATACGGGATCAAGGAATTTCCTATAGGTAAAACTTTAAATAAAGTCCTTAATTATTGGTTGAAATATAATAAATCCAAACATCTTCTATTGAATTCTAAAAATGAACCAATGAGTGCGAATGGATTAACTAAATATATTCAGAAAGTCTTTGAACCTACAGGAAAGAAAATCGGAGCATCTATGTTACGACATATCTATATTACAGAGAAAATTAATCCTATGACGAAACAACAAAAAGAACTAGCCGACAAAATGCTTCATTCAACAGGAGTTCAACAAGGCGTATATAATAAAGATGACTAAATCTCAACATTTTTTAGATTTAAACTTTTATGCTTAATTGATTGCCTTAATTCTTCTCTTAATTCGTTTCTTCTTTCATTTAGTATAGCTTCTCTTTCTAGGAAATAATCCCTTATTTCTCTTAGGTCATCTTCTGCTAAATTCTTAACGAATTTTTTTAATTGTTTTATTTCATCATTGATAGAACAATCAGAAGTACATTTAGAATTACAACTGAAAACTTTTAATAAAGAACTTATATTTCCCATAATCTGTTTATATATATTTTTCATTTTTTTTGTCTTACTTTTTTTATATGCCCTTCTTAATTAAATACTTTCCAAAAGGTCATATAGGAGTAGATTATCCTCATTACATGCTCTACAAATTTGAAAAAAAAGAAATGGGAAAAAGACATTTCAAAACTCTTCAATCTGCGATAAATTCAGCAAAACAAGCCATCAAATTCCGAGAGAAGAAAGAAGCAAAGGTAGTTAAGCGAGGAAATAAAACCTATGTTGTTCCGATTGATTATAAATTTAAATAATTTACTTTTTTGATTCTTTGATTTCTTCTTTTTTTACACTTCTTAAGTTATATTCTTTTTTCTTTTCAATATCCTTAGATATTTCTTGAGTTTCTTTTTTCAATTGTCCTTCTGTATTTCTTACTAAGACATTTTCTAATACTTCATAAACCCTCTCTTCATAAAGGTTTATTAAGTGTTTTATTCTTCTACATTTCTCACATAAATTAGTCGTTATTACGGTTTCCTTTTCACACAATACACAAGTAAACATTATATATAAACTTTTAAAAAAGTTTTATCAAAATTTTATAGAAATTATTATATATAATGTTAGTTTTAGATTTATTTTGTGGAACTAAATCTTTAAAACCATTTATTGAAAATAAAGGGTGGAAATATATGGGATTGGATATTGAAAAAAAACATAATCCAGAAATACTCACTGATTTTTTAGAGTGGGATTATAAAAGTATATCCCCAGACTTAATTTGGGCTAGTCCTGATTGTTCCGTATATTCAATGGCGGGAGGAAATAGACATTTTGGAGCAGACCAAAAACCGAAAACCGAAAAAGCAAAAACACAATTAAAAATATTAAATAAATTAAAAGAATGTATTGATTACCACCTTTTAAAAAATCCAGATTTGATTTATTATATTGAGAATCCTACTGCTCGAATGGTTTGGTTTATGAAGGAATATCCAAGATATGATTTATCTTATTGTAAATATGGTTGTGATAGAATGAAACCTACCACAATTTGGACTAATAAAAACGGGTTTGTTCCGATGAAATGTAAAAATGGTAATAAGGATTGTAATCACATAAAAGCACCGAGAGGGAGCAGGACTGGAACTCAGGCAATACCCAAATTTGAAAGGTATAAAGTTCCGAATCAATTAATAGAAGAATTATTTAATTAAAAAAGGTAGGTACTTTTGAGAAAAAACACAAACTTTCCAAAAAATCAATTTTCAAAAATCGTAAAAAAGGAAAGTTTATGATTTTCAGCAAAAGTACCTACCTTTTTGAGAAATCCCAAGAATTTATTTAGTAGCTATATATATATATCGTTATAATGGCTAAATTGATAAGAGTTGAGAAGAGTGAGAATCCTAAATTTAAATATACAGCATTTTTTAAGTTGGATAATGGGAAGTCTAAGAAAACCAACTTTGGAGCATCAGGATTTTCAGATTATACAATACATAAAGATAAAGATAGAAGAGCAAGATACAGAGCAAGACATGAACGGGATTTAAAAACAAATGACCCAATGAGAGCAGGGTATTTATCATATTATCTACTTTGGGGAGATTCCACTAGTTTAAAACAAAATATTTTAGATTACAAAAAGAAATTTAATTTATAAATAATAAATTGTTTTGCTATACTTTTTTTAAAAGTATATAATATGTTAGAGAATGAATATCTTGAATTATGTAATGATTTAAAAGAAAAATTTGAAGAGAAAGAAAAAGAACTTGAAAAACTCAAAGAAGAAAAAAAAGAATTAATGAAAAACTTATTTGGAATATATGGCTATTTGAGAATATCTATGGAAAATGAAACATTAGGATTTAATGAAGATGAAGATTTATTAAATCAACTTCATTTATTACGTAATTATTTATCTAATTTATTTGATGATTTTTTTTAACTATTTTTCATAATACAGATCATTAGTGGTTTTATATAACCTATTTTATCTTCATCATCTTCGGTTCCATCATCGTGACCGAACCTGAAACCTTTATTCGGTTTTCTTAAAAATCTAATTTCTACATTTTCTTTTTTGTAAAAATATTCATGAAAATATTTAGTGTGAGTACTCGCAGGTAGTAAGAAAACAAATGTTCCTTTTGAATTAGATGCTTTCTCTACAAATTTACCTATTTTCCCATCAAATAAAGGGTGACAAAAACCTATCTCATTATCCCAATCTTGATTTAAAGCATTTTGTTCTATTGTATAATATCTGGGTAATAAATGATTTTCATCACTCGCACATAAATCAATAGTAAAATTAAATTCATTTGCTAAAGATTCCCAAATATCTGTAGGACATCGTAGGTATTTCATAGATTTAGAACAAGAAAAAGACAAAGTAGATTTTTTAACGTTTTTTTTCATATATACACACGTGAGATTTTTTTTGAGAAATAAACTTTAATTTTGTAATACTTTTTTTAAAAGTATGTATATGGAAAGTCCTATAAAATAAAGTTATTATAAAAAATATTTATATATATTAAATATATGAGTGGTGTTAATATATATAAAGTTAAAGACAAAAAAGAGAAATTTTACACTGATAAAGGTTTATTATTTAATTTACCCTTTAGAATTTTAATGGTTGGAAAAAGTCAATTTTCAGGAAAAAGTTCATGTATAGTCAATCTTTTACTTCAAGACGATAAGAGATTATATAAAAACGAGTTTGATGGAGATAATATTTATATTTTCTCGGGTTCATTAAAAACCGATAATAAAATGAAACTTTTAATTAAACAATTTGATATACCCGAAAGTAATTTATTTGAGGAATATTCTGAGGAAGCATTAGAGGCAATCTATGAATTAACAGAGGAGGAATATGAAGAAGCTATGGAAGAAAAAGAAAGACCAAAAAATACATTAGTTATTTTAGATGATTTAGCATTTGGCGGAGATTTAAAAAAGAAAAATGCGGGAATGATTAATAAGATTTTCTGTAATGGTCGCCATATTAACCTCAGTATTATAGCAACGGCACAAAAATACGGCGGTCAGCTACATACGACACAACGTGAGAATTGTTCTGGAATAATTCTTTGGGATTGCTCCGATAAACAGCTAGATTTAATAGCTGACGATCACAACATTTTAGAAGATAAAAAATCTTTTAAAAAGATGTTTAGGAAAAGAACAGAAAAACCTTTTTCTTTTATGGTCGTTAATTATTCAAATCCACGTTCACAGAGATATTTATCTATGAATTTTGAACCAATTGGTTCGTGTGGTCGGACGAAGTCGGAAGGCTGTCCTTGTTTTCCTTCTTCTTAGCATACCAATTTTTTTTATATTGTTTAATATGCTCCTTGTTTTTCTCGTTCCAATATCGCCTATATTCAGCGGGGGTTCTGCTTGGAATCTGACGATTTATACAATTGTTATTTTCAATATAAAACCTCTCTCGTTTACGTAATTCTTTTAAATTATTACAGCTAAACTCCTCAACTAATTCAATTTTAGGAGTTCCTTTTTCAAATAATTTAGTAGATGTACTAACACGATGGTTTTCATTTTTTCTAATTGAATCGTGTCTATGCTCCGCGAATCGTCGCCCTAATGAGCGAGTAGTAGAACCAAAATAGACCATATTAGGTAAGTCATCATTAACGATTTTGTAAATCTTGCTTTTTTTAAAACTCTCGCTATTCATTTATATAATATAGATAGATATTTTTTTTTAAATATTATTTTAGAATAAAAATAAATAAATATTTTTTTCTTTTATATATATATATATGAGCGACCAAGTTATTTTTGAAGTTCCTAAAGAAGAGAATTCATCTCAAGTTGAGAAATCCGAGAAAACTGAAAAAAAGAAAAAGAGCAGAAAACCAATGACTGAAGACGACAAACAGGCTTTAATTCAAAGGTTAAAGGCTGGTCGTGAACGAAAAGCAAAAGAAAGACAGGAAAAAAAAGAAATGGGAGGAGAATCAAAGCAAAATGCTAAAGTTGAGCCAAAACAAGAAACTAAATCTGTTACATCTTTACAACATAATAATAAGGAAGAAATTAAATCCTTAAGAGATGAAATTAAACAATTAAAAGAATTAATGAAAGAACAAAAAGAATTATCTGAGAAACAAGAAATCCGAGAATTAATCAAAGAAAAAGAAAGTCTTAAAAAGGAATTATCAAAACCAAAGGAGAAATCGGTTGTAGAAAAACCAGCTCAAGCTCAAAAAGAAAAGCAAATGCCTCCAGCTCAAAAAGAATCAGTTAAAATTTTACCGCCTAAGCAACCTCAGCCAGTTAAGATTTTAAAAAGAGCTGTTAAAAAATGGCGTTAATATATATATATGAATTACGGTTATAAGCAACAAATTATTAATAATTTAGATGAGATTAATAATAATTCAAGTAATCATTATACTTATAAAGATTTAAGTTTTTTATCTAAAATGAAAAAAAATAATAATAATCTAGTTATTATATTTCACGGAGCAATTCCTATCTTTCAGATTGGAAAACATAAAGTAATTTTTAGAGGTTTTAATTTTGATATTAAAGATACTGATATAATTTGTGTTTCTGATTATCTTTTAGAAAAATATAATGATAAATATTATGTGAATTGGACTTTACAAACTGAAAACTATCCTAATTCAGATAATTTATATTGTGAGATATTTAGATATTATATAAATAAAAAAAATTACGAAAAAATTATATTTACTGGAACTTCTGCGGGTGGATTTCCAGCTATTAAATTTGCTTCATTCTTTAAAGAAACCGCTTTAATATCAAATTCTCAATTATATTTAGAAAATTATCCCAATCCTATTATTACTAATCTTAGTAATCGGTTTGGTGATAAGCTTATTTATAAAGAAAAATTAATAGAAGAAATTGTTTTAAAATCTAATCCAAAAAAAATAATTTATTATCAAAATGAAAAGGATAATGGTAATGAATATGTTTTAGATGGTTTTCAAGAATTCCTTATCTTTAAAAAATTCTTGGAAAATAATAATTTAATTGATATTTTAATCCCCCATTTATTTCTAAAAAATTATGGTTGTTCTAAAAAAAACCACATTTCTCAATTTCCAAATGAATCTAGATTAGAAGATATTTTGAAATTAAATCTTTTCAAAGATTGAATATTTATTATGATGTTTTCCATATTGTCCCCTATCAATATCGCCTTCATTTTCCCAAAGTTTAATTATTTTAAATCCACATGATTTAGCCATTTTTTCAAATGTTTCCTTCTTATAACAGGTCATATCTGAAAAATTTTTTGAATCTTTATCTTTTTGATAAATTAAAACTTGTAAGAATGCTCTTCCGCCTTCTTTCAAATGATTATGAATATATTTTAAAGCGTCTTCCGCTTGGTGTTTCTTCAAATGAATAAAAACAGTTAGACTATAAACTTTGTCTACGGTTTCCTTAAAATCCTCTAATAAATAGGAATTTAGTCCTTGCTCTTTACATTCTTGTACGAAATCGGGAACTATATCAACTCCATAGCATTTATTAGGTTTAATATGTTTCAAAATTCGTCCATTTCCACAACCATATTCGAGTAATGTTTCATCGGGATTTGTAGCCATAACATCAAGAGTATATTCGGCGTTTTGTAACCCCGATTTTTCCCATTCTTCGGGATCTCTGCCTGAACCATGAATAACCCAATTTTTGTCTGCTTCAGAAAAATATTTCTTCTCCGCTTGAAACCAATCATTCCATGTTTGATAGATTCTACTCATTTATATAATTAACTGAGAAAAAAAATTGAGAAAAAAACTAATTGTATCTATTATAATATATTTTTTTAAAGATTTGATATTTTTTGTAATAATCTTTATCAATTGCTAAATTTTCTTTTCTAATTTCAACGTCATAATCTAATAGTTTACTTAAGATTTTTCCCCATTCATAAATATAACTGAATTTTAATCTAATAAAAGTTATATTATCTTTTTTACCAATCCAATACTTATAATGATAATCTAATTTATCTATTCCATAATGTTTCAATACTTCTCCCATACTTTCATAATCTTCTAGTTTATGGAAAATATGAAAATGAAAAAAATCAACTTCTTCTTCAATACTCAAATTTTCAGGAACTTTAAAATACTTTAAATTATGAAAATAATTCTGAAAATAACTAGAGATTTTTCTATCAATAGGATTTCTATAGGCATCTATAATAAATACTGGTTTCTCCTTGTCTACTAAATCATATATATCAGGTGGATTATCATTTTTATCAAATGGTAATAGACCAGCTTTACAACAGTTCTTAAATATTTGGTTGGTATGAATATGAATAGGATTGAAATAGGGATTTACTATGGTTTTTTTTTGATAGAATGTTTGAAACAAAGTAGTTCCGCCACATTTACCAGAACAATATATTACCAAGTTGAAGGGCTGATTCTTAATGAGTTGATAAGATGAATTCATTATATATAATATAGATTTTAATTTTGATTTTTTTCGGAATAAAAGTAAAAGGTAGGTACTTTTGCGAAAAATCATAAACTTTCCAAAAAATCAATTTTCAAAAATCACCAAAAAGGAAAGTTTACGATTTTTCCCAAAAGTACCTACCTTTTTCAAAAACTTCAGTAGATTTATGATAGAATCCTCTATTTTTTTTCTCATCTATTATTAATGAAAATTCTAGTTATAGTTGAATTATATTTTCATAAATCAAAAGCAGGAGGAGAAAGATATTTACATCACTTCCTAAAAGAATTAAAAAAGTTTACTAATTATACTCCTATCGTCTTGCTTCCGAATTCTGATGAAATGAAAAAATATGAATTTGATGGAATTATTATCAATGAAACAACTGAAGATTTAGAAGAATGTCGGAATTATATATGCGAAGCCGACTTAATAATAACTCAATTGTTCGCATCTGAAAAAGTTATTGATTTCGCATTAAATGAAAATAAAGAAATAATTTGGATATTACATGGCTATTTTCACGGATTTCATAAGTTAATAGCGAATCCATCAATTACAAAAATATTTAATTCAAAAAATGTTTTATGCGATTTTCAAAGCAAAGATATAGAAGTTTCAAATTATCACATTATCTATCCTCAAACTGATTTCTTTAAGTTCAATCAATTTAAAGATAAAGAAAAATGGCGTAGACAATATATTACTTTTGTTAATCCGTGTAAAAATAAAGGTGTGGAAACCGTTATTAAATTAGTAGAAGAAAATCCTGAAAGAAAATTTTTAATCGTTGAGGGTGGCTATATGATGGAAGAGCAAATTCCATATTTACAAGAATTAATGAAATATCCAAATAGTCATATTATAAGAAATACTGATAATATGGTAAAAGACGTTTATTCAAAATCACGAATAATCTTAATGCTTTCAAAATATGAAAGCTATGGGTTGGTGGCTAGTGAATCTGCTTCAATGGGAATTCCAGTAATAATTAATCGGGAAACAAAGGGACTCGTTGAAAATGTTGGGAAACTATCTCTCGGAGGTTACGGAGATGATTACGAAAGTTATAATAGATGTATTGAAATATTAGATAATATTGAAACATACTTTTTATGGAGTAATATTTATGAAGAAAAAATGGAAGAAAGATTTAATGAAATTAATTTTCAAATAGTAAATTTTTTTGGTAATTATTTTACTTGTAATAACCAACAATCAGAGTTATATCAGTCGGATCAGTTGCGTCGTTATTAGTTACTTGGAATCGCATATATCTATTTCCTACTGAGATGCCGATTTCCTCTTGACCGAACGATACGTATTGTGCGGTAGTTATAACGGGACTAGGATTAGCCAATGAATACCAAACACTTCCATTTACCGAAACTTCGGGAGTAACCTCAATATCAAGCGAATCTGAATTTGTTAAAAAGAATTCTACAGCTCCGAGTTCGTGACCGATCCCCTGTCCTAAATCAAATGTTTCAGAGGTTATAGTCGCTCCCGCGGGAGTAGAAACAATATCAATTATGGTATTAGTATTATCCCAAGAGTGGTCTGATTCAGTCGCCAATGTTCCGCCCTCGCCACATTTCACAGTACGGAGGTTTCCATTATGATTTGCGAGAATCATTACTCTTTGTTCTGAAGTGTCGCCGTCAGTGGTAATAATTGGAGCTCCTGCTGGGTTTGTAATTAGCGACCCATCAGAACTAACTTTCATGGTCTTAAATTGAGATGTTCCGTCGTCAAATCCGCAAACTTGAGTAGCTGATAAGGCGGTGCTGGTGGAGATTTTTCCCGCAATCGCCAACTCTACGACATCAACTAAAAGTCTATCTCCACTGGTTTCCAATGGTTGTAATGTATTATCAGGTTTTTTACCATACATTAATACTTGTTGTAATTCTCCTCCAGCAGAAATTACGTCATTACCCTTACTAATTTTAGCATTAACACTATCTAAAACTGTATCAATCTCGCCGAGTTTTGTTATTTGGTCGTCTTGCTTTGCCTCAGTCGCCAATCCATGAGAACCAGACCCCGAAGATATATCCACTTTTAATTCGCCTGTTGGAGTTATTTTTAAAGCCTTCAAATTCTGAGAAGAGCCTTCTGTTTCATCGTGAGCGTACAGTGATATACTTTGTAATTTATCAAAATCGTCTTTCCGACTATAAGTGATTTTCCTATCTAAATCCGAAATACTCATTTCTATATTAAGTTTTTAGAAAATATTTTTAATTAAAAACTTAATATTTTCTAGTTTTATTTTTTGGTATTTTTTTATCTTTTTTAGTACCTTTTTTATTATTTTTGATATTCATATAAAATATCTCCTTTTGTGATTTTTTTCTTTCTTTCTTTTCTTTTGTTTCCTCATCGGAATCTAAATTATTATTCATTAGCATTTTGTTTACTGTATGGATATAGTTCTCTAACATATTTAATTTTACAAGAGAAAAAAAATGTTATAAATATTTATAATATGAAGTTAATAAGGTTGATTACCGATAATGAAAAGGCTATATTTAACAATACTTTTAATGATAATCTAGTCTTAAATCCGAATGCGAAAATCGCTCTTCAATCATTGAGTATTGATACAGAAAATTCAGTTTTAATAGTTGATGGAGCAAATGACGAGATTAATTATCAAATCACAACTAATATAACTAAAACAATTAAGTTAAATCATGATTCATATTCACGCCTTAATTATCAGGATTTATTTGATGATATTAGACTTAAATTAAATGCTAATGCTGGTTTCATTCCCGCTCCTAGTCCCGATGAGGACAGAAGAGAATTAGGAATTGAATGGCGTTGTGTATCTAATCAACAAAACAAAGTTTCAATAGAATATCATCATGGAGCAAATAGCGAACATCTCGGCTATTGGAATTATAATCCAAAGGTGGAAAGAGTGTTTTCAAATAATAGATACGTATGGCGACCGACAGCAGGTCAACCTCAGGACACAGCAAACGAAAGAAGTGTTCTTTTTAAAGATTATATTTGTAGAGGTTGTGGAATCTTAAGATGCCGAACTAATAAATTTATCAATGAAACTCTAGCTCCCGAATCCAATGGATATATAATCGGATTATCTAAAAATAATATTTCCGCCAAAGACCCAAAAGATATAGTAAATGCCGATTTATCTTACGGAATAGCTGTAGCAACTGACGCGGGTTCAAATAAACATTATTATATAGTTGAAAACGGTGTATATACGCAAGTATTAGGTCTAAATCCTCAATATGTGTCTGAATCAAATATAAGAAATGATTTTCAAGAAGTTATAAAAAACTTTGATACAATTCAATTGAATATATATCAGGAATTAACTGGAAATGTTCCGCAATTAATAAAAGAATTTGATTTTCCAAATAGTGACGTAAAACTCTATCCTTTCATGGTTTTCCGAGGTACTAATGCGGATTTGAATAATGTCCGAGCTACTCCAACACCTTTCGCACCCAATCTTACAATTTCAGATAAAGACGATTTCACGCTAGACCGCTTAGGAGCTCCTCCAGTTCCTCAAAGAAATCCAAGTAATAACTTTTTACAATTTGAGCCGAGTGTTGCTGACTTTTTAGGATATGAAAATCCAAGACAACCACAAGTAGGTTTTTTTAATGTCGTGGCTTATGACTATATAGCAGATAAGGTTTTTGATCCTATTGATATTTCAGATGCCTTCATAATTGAAATGCTAAATCTTAAATTAGATAGTTATGACGGATTAAAGGAACAGAGAAAGAATATCTTAGCAGTTATTCCTCAATCAAATAAAGAAGGCGAAATTATATTTGAAACTAACACACCCATATTTATAAATATAAATAATGCTAAAGAATTACTATTGAGAAATTTAGCATGTAGAGTAGTAAAACCAGATTATTCAGAATTAAAGATGCTAGGTCAGGCTACTATGGTTTTATTAATAGATGGTTAATATATATCTACTTAATAAACTCTTAAAAAAAGGTAGGTACTTTTGAGAAAAATCGTAAACTTTCCAAAAAATCAATTTTCAAAAATCGTTAAAAAGGAAAGTTTTGATTTTTTTACAAAAGTACCTACCTTTTTTCAGAATTACTTTTATTCTTTAGGAAATTCAAAATTAATAATTATTTAGTAAGTAGTTATTAATTTTAAGACCAATTTTGTTATGAGTTTTTTAAATCCCCAATTCATGGCTCCGAAATAATTGATTTAAAAAAACTACTTAGAGAATAATATCTAAGTATATTATATAACACGATATGATGAACTTCACGGAAAAGATTTCAGCGACTAACGCCAAATATTTGCTCTCACTTTCAAACTCGCAACTAGCAGATATAATAGGAAAACCAGACTGGGAACACGGAGAAAACCCGTTTAAGAATATGGAAACATTTACGAAGCAATTGCGAAAATGGCTCAAAACAGCAGTTAAACAAATGGAAATGAAAGGCGAAATGAAAGCCGAATATAAATTCTCAACTAATCTAGTAGATTGCGGGAGGATATATGTTAAGGGATTTGGAGTCCAAAGATTAACAAAAGAATTAAGGGGTTTTTTGGTTGGTAATGAAACTATTGATATTGATATGAAAAACGCTCACCCGAGTATTTTATATAATATTTTGAAAACTCATTATACAAATGAAAAGGCTCAATTTTTTCATATTAGGGATTATGTAAAGCAACGAAGCAAATATTTAACCGAATATAAATGCTCTAAATTAGATATTCTTATTTCTATGAATTCAAATAAGATAATGAAAACCGATAATCAAATCATGAAAAAATTAGATAAAGAATTTAAGACAGTTCAAAAATTGTTTTGGAATACAATTGAAAAGAAACTTGAATTGCCTAAAACACTTTTACAAAGAAAAAATCAATTGAAACAAAACAAAGAAGGAAAATTCTTAAATTTAATATTGTGTTTTTTTGAAAATAATATATTACAAAAAGTAATGTGTAATCCTGATTTTAAAGACAAAGTAAATACTCCGATGTACGATGGCTTCACTATTTCAAAGGATATTACAAACGAAGTAGAAGAAGAGGCTTTGATTGATAATCTGAATAAAATGACTAAGCTTGACGGAGTTAAATGGGATATTAAGGAACACGATAGTTCAATTAAGGTAGATGAAGGGATTGATATTACTTTTAAATCTACGTTGACTTATGGAGAGCAAAAGGAACAATTTGAAAAAAATCATTTCATTATTGAAAATCCTTTGATGTATGGTAGAACTTATGAAGTTGATGGCGAGGAGAAATATCAGTTTTACGGAAAAGAAAAATTCAGAGATCTGGTGAAACCAATCAAATTCTTCAAGATTGAAGATGGTGACGGATATGATGCGGAGTTTTTTCCTGAATGGATTGAAGATGTTGAAAGAAGAAGTTATAAAGAAATTAAATTCATTCCCAAGTTTGAAGAAAATTCTGAAATATTCAATTCATTCAAAGGATTTGAATTTCAGCATACAATTAAGGAATTTGATGAAGATGATGAAGAAGTAAATGAGGTAATTAAAAAGTTCGGAGAACATATTTCTCTACTTTGTAATAATGATGAAAAGGCTTGTGAATATCTATTTAACTATATAGCTCATCTGCTTCAGAAGCCTTACGAGAAACCATCAACAGCTATTATCTTGAAATCAAAGCAAGGATTCGGAAAAGATACTTTGATTGATATTATTGAGAAGTTGATTGGTAGAAATTATATGTTGAGAACGGCTGAAATGGACGATATTTTTGGTACATATAATGTCGGACTTCGTGATAAGTTGCTTTTACAGCTAAACGAAGTTGAGGGAAAAGATGGATTTTCAAACAAGGAGAAAATCAAAAATCTTATTACAGAAGAAAAAACGATTATTCGTGAAAAATATATTAGTCAATACGACCAAACCAATTATTTAAGAATATTCATTTTATCTAACAATTTGAACCCAATTGAAATTTCTCATGATGATAGGAGATTTTGTGTATTGAAAGCTCATCATAAGAAACCTTCAAAGGATTATTTTGATTCATTACACGAAATGAAAGACGATGAGAGAAAAATGGAATTGCTATTTAATTATATTATGAATTGGGACATTTCCAAATTCAATCCTCGCACCGACAGACCAAAGACTGACGCATATAACAATATGAAGGAGCATAATCAAAATCCCTTCTATAAATATATTTGGGATATGTTCGTCAAAGATGGCTATATAAACGAATACTCATCGCACGAATGTAAAAAGAAAAAGAACAGCAACACTATTTACGTAAAATCAAATTCATTATTTAGCAACTATAAAGAATTCTTGAATTGTGAAGAAATGGGATTTATCAAACCAAGTTTCAAATTAATTAAATCAATACTCGCAGATATTGGAATTAATAAAAAGCAAGTAAAAATTTCGGGTATTAATTCAGATTATTACGTAATTGATACTGAAGAATTAAAAGACCAATTAGCTTCACATAATCTAGATGAAGAGATTGAAGAATTTGATGATGATGATTTTGAAGATTTGGAGATGGAAACAGAAGATGACTCTTAAGTAAATAAACGAAAAAAAAAAATAATAGAAACAACTTAAAAGATTATCTTAGTA
>Ga0070751_1001241_pt1 | contig 15153 bp, 12 predicted proteins | sample VirMetDEL_Aug_28_FD_78514 | JGI IMG/M metagenome (GOLD analysis project Ga0070751, IMG submission 78514) | Aqueous microbial communities from the Delaware River and Bay under freshwater to marine salinity gradient to study organic matter... | ecosystem: Environmental > Aquatic > Marine > Coastal...
ACGGTAACAAGCGCAAATACGGAATGGTTCTGAGCACCATTTCTCAGTTTGACCTGACAAACAATTATGTGCATCTTAGAAATGCGGCCTGACCATCGTCACTCCGTATTGCCGGGCGTCCTCGCCTTGCCATGGAATGGCCGTATCCCAGAGGCGCCAGCTTCGTCCTGGCGCCTTGATCGCTTCATTGTTGATCAACAGGAGAAAGCGGAATGGAATTGAATGACAACGTCGTTGCAGGTTGGCTCAATGGCGCAGACAGCGTCGACGGCTGCGAGAATCCGGCAGGTTCGCTCTTCATCTACGGCCAGGAAGCAACCGATGCTGCCCTGACCGCGATCGCCCCCACCATGGCGACCGGCGGCACCGGCAACTGCACCACCACCATGTCAGTGGTCAATCACTGCATGTGTTGCTGATCTAGCCTGTACCGGCGCGCAGCCAACCGTGCTGCGCGCCGTCTCCAGCAATGCCGCATCCGGACACTATCGCAGGGAAGGCAATGGCGGGCACAACCGTAGTCGATTCGTTTGCTCTTGTTATCAACCACATCACGGCAGACCAGCGCGACGCGCTGTCCAGGCGCCTGAACTGCCTGGCCCCCGGCCTGAGTGCCGCGGAAATTGCGCTGATCCGCGCGCAGGCCGAGAGCGCACTGCTCGAACATGCCCACCTGAAACTCAACCGGCTGTTGCTGCTGGAGCTGCACGCAGCCGTCCGCAGCGGCACCATCACCGCGACCGACAGCGCGGAGCAGTTTGCACAGTTCGTGCAGCTCGCCACCCACCCCGATTTCAGCGCGCACCTGGACCAGCGCTACCCTGCGTTGCGGCCCAGGTTCCAGCAGATGCTGGCCGCGCAATGCAATGCCGTCGAAGAACTGGCAACGCGCATCGTCGCCGACCGCGACGACTTCCCTGCCCTGCTCGGGTGCCCGGCCGGCCAGCTGCTGTCCGTGTCGCTGGGCAAGGGCGACCTGCATTCACAGGGCCGCACCGTTGCCCGCCTGGTCTTCGAAGGCGGCCCCCTGATGTACAAGCCGCGCTCGCTGCGCATCGACGCCACACTGGACGCCTTCCTTGGCGCCGTGTTCGGCGACGTGCCGGACCGGGTGCGGGTGCCACGCGTGATCGATCGCGGCAGCCATGGCTGGGCGGCGTTTGCCGCGCACCGCTACTGCGACGGTGACCCGGAGCTGCAGACCTACTACCGCGGGCTCGGCCACTGGCTGGCGGTGCTGCGCCTGATCGGCGGTACCGACATTCACCTGGAAAACCTGATCGCGGTCGGGCCGGTGCCGGTGGTGGTCGATGCCGAGAGTGTGTTCGCCCCGGTGATCGAGATCGAAACATCCGGCTACGGGCAGGCGTACGACATCGCCGTGAAGCTGATGATGAATTCGGTCCTGCGCACGGGCATCGTGCCGTTCCGCACCGCCGGCCTGGGCATGGCCGGCGTCGATCTCTCCGCCGCAGGCGCGTTGCCTGGCGAGCAGCCGCGGCTGCGGGTACCGGTGATTCTCGAGGATGCGGCAGACGGGCCGCGCCTGGGCATGGTCGACGCGGACTTTGCGGCGTCACAGAACCATCCGTGCCCGCATCCGGACGTGTCCCAGTACTGGGACCAGATCAGCGAGGGGTTCATGCAGGCCAGCCAGCGGCTGCGCGAGCTGGATGCCGCCGACGCACTGATGCCGTTGCTGGCGCCCTTCGAGGGCTGCCAGGTACGTGACGTCCGCCGCCCGACCATGGCCTACGCCGAGATCGGGCGCATGCTGTGGCACCCGGCGTCCCTGCATGACGAACCCAAGGCGGTCGCGCGTGCGATGGATCTGCTGGTGCGCAATGCGCAGGTCGTGCGTGCCGCGCCCTCCGACCCGGCCGCGATCATGGGCGAGATCGACGACCTGCGGCACGGCGACATCCCGATCTTCGCCGCCCCCGTTGCGCCGGAACGGATCCGCACCGTAGTGGCCAACTGGCGTGACATGCGCATCGACCTGGAAGACGTCACGATACGCAGCACGCTGGTGGCGACCGACCTCAATCAACATGCGCTCGCGCGGGCCGAGGCGCGCGAGGGCTACTCCTACGCCGCACGCGCGCCCCGCGCTGATGACCTGGACACGCGCCGCCGCACGTTGGCCGCCGCCGCGGTGGAAAGCCTGCTGCGGCTGTCCGTTCGGGGCGACGATGGGTCGATGACCTGGATCACGCCGGAGATCACGCCCAACGGCTGGACCGTACAGCCCGTCCGCCCGGACACCTACTTCGGGCTGGGCGGCATCGCCTTTGCACTGGCCGGTTACTGGCTGGAAGTGCAGGCGGGGCGTGCCGATGCGGTAGCCGGCCTGGCGTCCGCCCTGGAGGGATCGATCCAGGTGCTGGCCAGCATGTCGCGGCTGGACCACTCGGAGATGGACGGCGGTTTCGTGGGTGCCGGCTCGCGCATCTGGGCGCTGCTTGCACTGGCCGACATGCTGGACCGCCCGGCCCTGCTCGACGACGCACGGCACTGCGCGGCGTCGCTGGAGCGGCACAGTTTCGATGCGTCACCGAAGTTCGAAGTACTCGATGGCGTCAGCGGCGCCATCCTGCCGCTGATCGGCCTGGCCGAGGCCACCGGTGAAGCACGCTGGCTCGCGCTGGCCGCACGTGTCGCCGGCGCCGTGCAGGCGGCCGCCATCGTGGACAGTGGCGGTGCCCGCTGGCCCAGCCCGCAGTTCGACGAACCCATCGGCGGCTTCGCGCATGGGGCGATGGGCATTGGCTGGTCGCTGGCGCGCCTGGCCGCGACCGACGCCGGCACCGCCGCCGAACGCGATGGGTGGCGGCAGCTGGCGGCGGCGGCATTCGCGTTCCAGGAGGCCCTGTTCGAGCCGGCCACCGGGCGCTGGCGCGACATCCACCTGAAGGACGGCCAGAAGAACTTCCCGACGTGGTGCCACGGCAGCGTCGGCATCGGCCTGGCCCATGCCGACCTGTATGCGCGCACCGGCAGCGAGCAGCATCTGCGTGGACTGCGCCGGGCGGTAGCGGACGCCTCCGGCAAATGGGGCTTCAGCCACACGCTCTGCCATGGCGACCTGTCCACCCGCGAGCTGCTGCTGCGCGCGGCCGAACTGGACCCGGCCTGCCCGTACGATATCGACGCGGCCGCCATCGAGGTCATCTCCTCGATCGAAGAGCATCACGGCATGGTCGGCGGCCTGACCCGCGCCGCGTTCACGCCCGGCCTGATGATCGGCCTGGCCGGCGCGATCTACGGCTTCTGCCGGATGCATCCCGCGTGCGCGATGCCATCGCCGTTGTTGCTGGAGCGCGCTCCCGGCGCGGTGCGGCGCAGCCAGAAGACGACGGCATCGACCAGCGAAGCGGTTCCCGCGTACGCCGGCTAGACCGGCGTCATGGCTCAACGGGCGTGGCGCGGGTCCGCGTAGTGCGGTACTGCATCCGCCCGTTGCGCCAGGTGCCACGGGTGGTCTCGATATGTTCGCCGTCGGCGGAGAGCGCCTCCTCCCAGCTGCCCACCTGCTGCAACGCGCCATCGCGGTAGCGATAGGTTTCCGAGGCATGCGAACAGCAGCCGCCCCGCGACGCGGACGTCAGGGTGCGGTCGTGGGCGTTGATCGACAGCTGCGGCAGGGCCGACAACGCGGCGTCGTACACGAACGCGCCGCTGGCCGGGTCGAACAGGAACACGTTGGAGGTGCTGTTCGGACCGGCACCGCCGGACATGCCCGGTGCGAGCAGATCCAGGTGGCCGTCGAAGTTGGCGTCCACCGTCTGCAGCAACGCGTCGCCGTCGCCGTCGCCGATGGGATCGGCCTCGAAATCACGCAGGACCTGACGCCGCTGGCCGGTGCTCGCGTCCAGTACCTCGATCGCCGTCAGCCTGGCGCCTTCTTCGCCCTGCTCAAGCCCCACGCGGAACGTGCTGTCCGGCGTGGTGGCCGCCTGTGCCACCCAGGCAAGGGGGAACAACGCATCGCGGTCGATCCAGCCGCGCACGGTGCTGCCGTCCTGCGCGATCTGCTCGACCTGGTACCACGCCGGGGTCCGGCGCAGCACCGCCACATAGCTGCCGGCGGCAATCGTCGCGACACCACCTGCGTCGCGGGCCTCGGCGTGCAACGGCAGTGCGCTGTCCACATGCAGTACATCCACATACGCCCGCGGCTGCTGCAGCGTGAACTGGTCGCGGTAGTGCACCACCTCGTACTGGTTGATGTGGCGCCCGTAGGCCTCTGGCGCGCAGACATCGGCGATGGCGCAGGCACCGGCCTCCTCCGCGGTGGGTGCGCGCTGCGCCGGCACCTGCACCGCCCCCAGCAGCTGCTTGCGGTCGGCCCAGCGCACCGAGAACCCGGTGTCGGTCCAGTCCAGTGCTGCTTCGCGGTCGCTGGCACCGATGTTGGTGCGGCAATAGGGCTGCGCCTCCGAAAGCGCGTTCCACCCGGGGAACGCATAGGCCGGACACAGCAGGTTGGCGCTGTTGATGTCGTACTGGTAGGCCGGGTCGGTAAGGAACACCAGCTTGTTGAGCCGGGCCTGCGGATCGCGCGACACGAACGCATAGCGCACCCCGGCCGCTGCCGGCACGGCATGCGCGTAGCGCTGCTGGTAGGTCTCTCCCGCCGGCGGGATCGCCGGGGCGGCACGCAGGTACGCATCGGGCTGCAGCGCATACAGCCCGGGCTGCAACAGGTCGGGCGCAGCGGCAGCGCTGCCCGCCACGGCCAGGGCCAGGGCCAGTGCAGGCAAAAGGAAGGCCATGGAATGTCCCGTTGGCAGTACAGAAGGCCGGCGCATGCTACCGCGCCGGCGGATGCGCTGCCCATATCCCGGCCATTCGCCCGGTCCGGCACAGGACGGCGCCCTGCAACCGGCCTATCCTTGAGGACCCCTCACCTACGGGCCAGGGACCCTGCGGCGCCCGGGTGCGCACGCGTGGTGCCGTCTACCGTACTTCGCTTCCAATACCGTCCATGACTTCGCCTTCCCCCGCGCAACCGCCGCTTCCCGTCGCCGCCTGCGCCACCACGCCCAACCAGGGCTTTGCGGTCCATATCGTCGGCGCGGCGGCCTTCGCGCACCTGCTCAACGACATGATCCAGGCGGTGCTGCCGGCGGTGTACCCGATGTTCAAGAGCGAGTTCCAGCTCAGCTTCGGCCAGATCGGCGTGATCGCGCTGGTCTACCAGATCACCGCGTCGCTGCTGCAGCCCTGGATCGGGATGTACACCGATAAGCGCCCGCTGCCCTACCTGTTGCCGTGCGGCATGATCGCCACGTTCATCGGCATCGCGATGATGGCCCTGGCCGGTAGTTATCCCATGCTGCTGGTCGCGGCCGCAGTGGTCGGGGTGGGCTCGGCCACCTTCCACCCGGAAGCGTCGCGCGTGGCGCGGATGGCCTCCGGCGGGCGCTTCGGCACGGCCCAGTCGACCTTCCAGGTGGGCGGCAATACCGGCTCGGCGATCGGCCCGCTGCTGGCGGCCGCAGTGGTGATTCCGTATGGGCAGCGCTCCATTGCCTGGTTCATGCTGGCTGCCGCGTTGGCCGTTGGCGTGCTGTTCCTGCTCACCGGGTGGACCATCCGCCATGGGCAGGCAAAGATGAGCAGCCTGGCGCGCAGCACCGGGGCCGGGCTGGGGCGCGGCAAGGTGATCCAGGCCATCGCGGTCATCGCGGTGTTGATGTTCGCCAAGTTCGTCTACATCGCCTCCTTCACCAACTACTTCACCTTCTATCTGATCGAGCGCTTCCAGCTGAGCGTGCAGCAGAGCCAGATGTACCTCTTCATCTTCCTGGCCTCGATCGCGCTGGGCACCTTCATCGGCGGACCGGTGGGCGACCGGATCGGGCGCAAGGCGGTGATCTGGATTTCCTTCCTGGGCGTGGCCCCGTTCGCGCTTGCCCTGCCCTACGCCAACCTGATGGGCACCGCAGTGCTGGCCGTGGCCATTGGTCTGGTGATGTCCTCGGCATTCGCCGCGCTGGTGGTGTACGCGCAGGAAGCCGTGCCGGGCCGCGTAGGCATGGTGTCGGGCCTCATGTTCGGCCTGATGTTCGGCATCGGCGGCCTCGGCGCCGCCGGCTTGGGCAAGCTGGCCGACGTGCATGGCATCGTGTGGATCTACCACTTCACTTCGTACCTGCCGCTGCTGGGGCTGGCCACGGCCTTCCTGCCCAGGACCCACGCGCGGTGAGCGACGCGTGCGGCGAGCTGCGCTACACGATTACGGCCGCGCACACCCGTCGCTGGGTGGATGAGGCACTGGAAGGCGAGATGCGTCGCGACGATGCGCTGGCCGAGCGTCTTGGCGGTATGCAGCAGCGGGCGGTCCTGCCGATGCTGATGCTGCTGCCGGTGTGCGGCGCGGGTTGGCTGCTGATCCATCGCGGCGCCACCCTCGAAACGGGGATCACGCTTGCGCTGGCGGCGCTGCTGCTTGTACCGGCGTGGCATCTTGTCCGCCCGTTCGCTGCGCGGCTGCGCAGCACGATGGCGCGGCAGCAGGCGCACGGCACAGCAAGCGGCCGCCCGCTCAACCGCGCTTTGGCCCGACTCACCCTGACCCTCCGCTTCAAGCCGCTGCAGGGCGAGTACCGGGTGCAGTTCGATGCGCAGGGTATGCAGGTAGTGCGGGCAGGACAACGGCCCGCGTCCCTGCGCTGGGACGAGGTCGTGCATGTGCGGGAAACGGATGCGTTCCTGGTCGTGGCCTGCGCCACGCTCCATCGACGCGGGCAGGCGTACTGGATCCCGAAGCACACCGAGGCGATGGACCCGGTGGCTTACCGCCAGGGAATCGACGGCTTGCTGCGCCATTGCAGGGCAGCCCCGGCAATGGCCTGACCCATCTGCAGCTACCGGGCGGGCCGAGCCACGGCGCCCTGCACGTTACGTCATTCCGGTGGCCGCCACCAAGGCAGCAAGATCCGCATCCGCACGCGGGCGTACCACCCGCGCTACCTCCTGCCCGTCATGCAGCAACACGAGCGTCGGCCACAGCCGCACCTGGAACGACCGGCCCAGCGGCCGCCCCTTTCCGTCTTCGATCTTGAGGTGGGAAATGTCCCTCGCCGCCAGCCAGTCCTTCACGGGGGCCTGCGCGGCACTGCAGTGCGGGCACCACGGCGCGCCGAATTCCAGCAGTTGCCAGCCGGGAGCCGCGTCGATGGCGGCCCGGCTGGGTTCCTGCGCGGCATAGGCGCGCGTGTAACTCATCGCGGGGACTCAAGCGCCCGCTGGATGTCTTCAAGCGGTGCGTTGGTGAGGTCCTTGGCAATATCGGTCAGCAGGCGGGCCTGGACTTCTTTGTGAAGCTGCGGGCGGATGCGCCCCAGGGTCTGCGGGTCGGCGATCAGCACCAGGTGCGCATAGCGGTTGTTGAGGGCGTCCTCGTTCAACTGTCCGGCAAGCTGCTTGGCGAAGGTGGCTTCGTTCATCTGCGCGATGCTGGTGTCCTGCGGCATCGAGCCGGACGGACCCTGCCCCGAAACACCCTGTGCGCTGATGTCCTGCAGTTTCAGCGCGTCCTGCTGCTTGAGCTGCAGGGTATGGCCGCTGCCGATGTTGGTGAACACGCGGGCCGAACCGCCGTCTGCGACGACAATCAAGGTGCCTTCCGGGATCTGCTGCTGCATGGTGAACTCCTGTGGAAAAACGGGTGCCAGTGCACCCACGTCCACCGTAGGCGGCCAGGTGTAAGGACCGCGCATACGAATGTGTTCGCGATGTGTGTGCAGTCGCCGGGCCGGCCAATTCAGGCTGCCATGATTCACAACTTGACGGAATAATCGACCAATGCTTTACCGCCGCCCGCTCTTCAACGCTTGCTGTCAAGACGCGCCGCAAGAAGTCTTAGTAAGGACATAGTCAGCTCTGAATCGACAGTGTTGAACTTTAACTGGCGGAGCGTGAAGCAATATGCAGCAGCTAGAAATGCCTTATCCCCGCCAGCGACGTCATATGCCCAATTCCTACACGCATCTATAACAGGCTTTACTGCATTTTTAGAAGTGTATTCATCTCGGTCAACCCAGTGCTCAAGCCCCCCCTGCATCGCGTCTCTTAGCCTGACTGCATCTGGGTGAAAGATCATACTTAACTCTAACGTAATCGGATCAATACAAGTGAAGCCGCGGCCGACATCACCATAATCAATCACCACAGGAGTGAGAGCCGCATCCACCAAGACGTTTGAGCCGTGAAGATCTCCGTGCAAGCACGATGATGCAACAGAAACTTCAGCCTCTTCCACCCACCGCAACCCCTCCAGTCCATAATCAGATATTATAGATTCATAGGCCTGATCATCCAGAATCGTTCGCCTTACATCTTTGACGGTGCAGATTCTTTGCTCACGCGCATCACTCCAAACTTCTAGGGCGCACCTTATTCCCTCGATCACTCTTGCGGCATCCTTCGGCGACTCCAGAACAACATCGAAGAATGTCCGATCGAACCCGTCCGCCAACTGATAGAACACAGACGATGAGTTCTGAAGCCCCTGCTCCTGCTGAGCAACTACGTGTGCGAAAGCGCCGATCTTCATATTCCTAACATGACGATCATATGCCGCCAACTCCTTGCTGACTTTCTCACGAAGTCCAATCTTCGCAACTGAAGCGGCAACCTTGCGTCCCTTCTCGTCATTCACGATGACTTTCAATACCACCGATCCCGAAAGACCACCCAGACGGCGCGCCTCGCACGATGCACCTCCACTCTTGCGCACAAAGGACCGAAGCGCACGACATTGCTGCTGATTGAGGCCAAGTTCGACGCCTCGACTATTAATGTCGATTCGATCGGTCTGCTCAATAACCGCAGCATGCATCTTGATCTCTTCAATCAAATCTGTTGCTTCGTCCTTGACATAGTACTCAACCGTTGAAACCTTCAGGCCACCACCCCATACGTCGCTCTGATCAGCCTTGCCAACCAATCGACGAAGAAACGCATCAGGCTCAGAACTTGTAAGGATTCTAACAGGCGTCCCCGGAGCCAAACTCATGATTACATCAAACACTGCATGCCCGTGCTCCGCCTTGGCGTCCAATGCGCCCTTGGTTGACGGGAGCTTTAGATCCAAAATGATGAGATCAAACATTTTCGCCCGGAGCGCAGCCTGGGCCGACTCTACATCCGAATGAACCTCAACAGTGACGCGATGAACATCGCTCAGCAATGCAACAAGACCCTCTACGAAAATCAGATCATCCTCAATTATCAAGATTTTCAAAGCCACTCCACCTTAGCTCAAACATTGCACCTCCTCCGGGCCTATTCGAAAGCAGCATCGATCCAGACAGGCAATCCATAACCTGCTGAGCTGTTGCAAGACCGAAGCCAAAATGACCAACCTTGTTCGTGGTTCCGATATTTGCTATCAAACTTGCGTTTTCAGGAAGACCATTCCCCGAATCAAGTATTCCCAAAAAACACTCACCACCGGCGCGCCCCCATGTAATTGAGATCTCCGGCAGCCTCACTGCATCGGGCGATAGCGATGCCTCGACTGCATTCCTCAACCCGTTGGCAATGGCAATGTAGAGAGTATCTTGATCCGCCCTTACCGCGAATGGCCTCGGGCCGGCCAGCTTTATCTCGACCGCGCCTGACCCAGCCTCATCCCTAACTACAGAGTTAACCAAGGAAGAGAGATCGAATTCCAGCAATTCAGGAACAGATGCGGCTTTCTTAAGCCTCCTAATGGCGTCCAGTAAGGCCCTCAGCCTCTCGATTGCCTCATTCGTCTTTGAAGCGTGGAAATCAGGAATTTCTCTAGAACTATGCATCCGAATCGTCCCCACCACCGGTCCTAGTTCATGCAAGATTATTCCGGCCACCTCCTCCATCGCCTTGCTATTTGCGTCACGAGCTAGATCATCCTGACTCTCATCCACCTGGGAAATCAGGCTTTGGCCAATTGATGGAGTCTGGAGCCGCGAAATTGAAGATCGCAGGGCAACACGAATCCAATGGACCCGCTCGAGCTGAATTGCCCGGTTCAAGCGATCAAGATCTGCCCGGGTCCCGTGTCGCTGGAAGTAACGAGCGGCTCGCAATCTCTCTGTAACAGATCGCGACGAAAGAAGCAGCCCTGCCTGCGCAGCATCCATTATTGTTTAATATGTTCATTATAGAACCGTGCACGATGAAGAAAGGCGGACCTTCCTCCTTCCATTACGGTACTAATGGCATTGACACTCTCCCTGTGCTCGAGCGGCTGGCAGCTTTCAATGAAGCCATTTCGACCATCTGACGTAAGCTCGATCACCAGATCGGCCGCACCAAGAACCGGGATATTTGCATTATGTGTCGAAATCAACATTTGACCCGAACTCTTTCTTGCCTGAAGCGACTTTATGACAGTATTGGCGATAAACGCGTTGTCGAGATGATCTTCCGGCTGATCAATAATTAGAGATCTGTCGCGATGCTGAAGAACAATAGAAAGAACAACCGTGCAGCGCTGCCCCGCAGACAAATCCGTAACGTCCTTGTAATCCAACCCATCCAATAGGCGCATCCTTACATCATCCTCTACGCGGGCGGTCACCACATCACCCATTCCAGCCTCTCTCAGGCTGGACAGGAGTTTTGCCGACCGATCCTTCTGAATGCCCAAAGTTTGAGATATTTCCTCAACGTCATCTTCCTCGACGTATCTGAGCAACTCGACTGGGCTTAAGTTGGATGAAATTAGCTGAGCAAGCTCATTGTATCTGAGTCCACTGCCCCTTAACTCTGATGCGATTGCTCGAGAATATTCAAGGTGTCTGGCCTGCGGCTCCACCTCAACGGAGATGTAGGGCTTGAGGGCCAAATTGAGCTGATCTGCTGCTGCAATGCGCAGGTCAGTAATGACCTGCCGCACACTCATGAGCTCCTCAATGTGCAGGCCCCTCTTCTGCCTACGTGCATCGACCTTCTCTTGGCGATCCAATGCCAGTTGCTCAAGTGAAGCAATCTTCCCAAGTGCCAACTGGACGGAACTGACCTTTTTGGCGATTGCACCTGCCCCTGAGCGTATGCGATCCAGCTCAAGCCGCATAGATCGTAGCCCCCTTTGAACCTCCTGCTTCCGGAAGCCTGACAGCCTCGCAAGTTCATAAGATTTTTCTAGCGTCAATGAGAATGCGGCACGCGCCACCCGAAGGGCATCGACTGCTTCCGTATAATGATTTCGAATGTCGGCAAGCGGATCCTCTTGATCGTCACCAAAATGAGGAACCGGGGATTCTTCAAGCAGTTCGTAGGTAGACAAGGCACTCAGCTGAGCTTCCACAACCTTGGCGAAGTTGCCAGCTGCATTTTCAACAAAGCCTGCGCGGGACTCATCCTGGCTAAGCTCATCAACCTTTCCTTGAAGGCTCTCCGCAATCGCGGAATGCACGCCAATCCCAAGCTGCTCGAGCCTCAACGCCTCAAGCGTTGAAAGCAATCCATCTTTGCCGACCACACCATCCAGAATGTTCCCAAGCTCCTTTTCTAAAGATGCAATTTCTCTAGAAACCGAAACTACTGCATTCCGTGCAGCAGCCTCCTTCGCTCTTAGTTGGGGGATTTCAGGTATGAACCCATCAAGTAGTGCGAGACGGCCTGCCTCACTGAGGCCAAGAGTCTCTATCTCAGTTTGCGACAGAATAATTGGGGGAACGAATGACCCATTCGATGTCGGCTCGAGCTCTCCTGACGCCCGGGAAACATGCACCTCATCCAGGCCATCCTCGAGAACTATCGAAACCACGCCATCATCAAGAACAGCGAGCGCATGCTCTTCGGAGCGATCAGCAGCCTCTTCCGTATGGCTTTCCGCCCCCAGAGCAAACCGAACCAGCTCCACCACCGATGTCTTGCCCGTACCTCTCGCCCCAATCAGGACATTCAGCCCCGAGGATAATTCGAGTTCGAAACCATTTAGAAATCCGCCCTCAACGCGGATGCTGTGAATTATCACGCTATTTCCTATGATTTATTCGAAAGAGATCTCGGAACCTTCGACCGCAGGCGAGACTCATCATCAAGACTGGTTGATCGACGCCCTGCACAGTTGCGATGAATCACCATCGCTCCATCCAGCCACGCTCGCCATCGAGCCGAGAATGGACGCGGATACGTCAAGCAGTCAACCGGCGACCGACCTTGGAGAGCGAATCACTCGTTGCTCAGGCTGAACAGCACAGTAAGCCATTTTCATCAATTTCATTTTCGACCTAGCGGAGTTCCGTGCAGTTCCATCGCCCGCATGACGATCGGCTTGGCCCAGTCCGGGGTATGCAGCAGCTCGGCCACCGACACCGGGTAGCGCAGCCCGCGGCGGTCCCAATGCAGCAGCGGCAGCGGGTTGGCGCAGCCCTGCGCGTCCAGCGGTGCACTGTTGTCGTAGACCTGCAGTTCGGCCAGATGGGGCAGCAGCGCCAACAGGTTTTCACGCGATGCGTCGTAGCGGGCGTGAATCTTGTCCTGGGGAATGTCGTGGCCACCCTTGGCGACGCGCGCGGCCACCCGTTCGATATGCAGCTGCACGCTGTCCAGGCCGCAGAACCAGATCGCCACGTCGTGGGTTTCGCACGCCGCGCGCAGCAGCCGCGCGATGGTGTTGCCGCCCAGGGTGGTTTCAAAGGCGAAATCGCTGCCTTCGGCCATGGCGGTGCGCAGCCGCCGCGCGCCTTCGTGCCAGGCGGCGGAGTTGGCCTCGTCGGCCGCCCAGCCCGCCTGGACCAGCGCGCGGGTGAAGGAATCGGGATTGAACCAGGTCAGGCCATCGGCCTCCAGCCAGGTTCCCAGCAGCGAACTCTTGCCGGCGCCGTTGACGCCGGCAAGCACCAGTATCCGCCCCATCGGTCAGAGCGACGTGCCGGGGGTGATCCTGCCGCGCCGGATCGGCTGGCCCAGCACCTTGCCCAGCCCGCCGTCGCGGTTGAGGCTGGCCAACTGCACGTCGAACTGCGCGCGCAGCCGTTCCAGCTCGCCGCCGCGCTCGTCGGCATCGGCTTCGGCGGCCTTGGCCAGCAGCTCCTGGTAGGCCTTGATATCCACGATCACCGCTTCAGGGTGGTTGTGGTTGGTGATCACCAAGGCCTGTTTTTCACGCACGGTGCGCATCAGGCTTGGCCAGCCGCGGGTCTTCACCGACGATGCAGTGGCCTTTTCAAGGCCGGGCAGGTCCAGGGGCAGGGTCATGGCAGGCTCCAGCGCGGGGTATGTGCGCATCATACGCCTTTTGGCCAAATTGGACATAAATCCCATTTTGGCCCATCCGACCCGTCCCCCGCCGGGACAGCCCCTGCATGACAAGGGCTGGACGCGTCCCCGCCAAGGCTCAGCGCGACATCGAGTACGGCGCCTGGTCCCCCTCCCCCGGCCAGGCCTTGTTCGGCTCGGCCTGCAGGGTGAAGCGCAGCTCGCCGCCGGCCAGGATCTCGGCATGGCGCAGGAACGTGCGCTGCAACGGCTGTCCGTTGAGGGTAACCGAGCCTACGTACTGATGGCCCTTGCCCATTCCCTCGGTGACGATGCTGAAGCGCTTGCCGTTGGGCAGGTTCAGCGTCGCCTTGGGCAGGAACGGACGGCCGATGATGTATTCGCCACTGCCCGGCGCCACCGGGTAGAAGCCCAGCGCGGTGAACACATACCAAGCCGACATCTGGCCCAGGTCGTCATTGCCGGCCAGGCCATCGGGACGGTCGGCGTACTGGGTGTCCATGATCTGCTTCAGCCGCGCCTGGGTGCGCCACGGCTGCCCGGCATGGGCGTACAGGTAGGCCACGTGATGGCTGGGCTCGTTGCCGTGCGCGTACCAGCCGATCAGGCCGGTGATGTCTTCCATGTGCTCGAAGATCGACGGATCGACCTTGGCCTCGAATACCTGGTCCAGGCGGCCCAGCAGTTTCTCGCTGCCACCGTGTGCGGCGGCCAGCCCGGCCACGTCCTGCGGCACATACCAGGAATACTGCCAGGCATTGCCTTCGGTGTAGTCGGTGCCGTAGCCACTGGCCGACGGATCGAACGGGGTGCGGAAGCTGCCGTCGCGCTTGCGCGCGCGCATGAAGCCGGTCTCGGCATCGAACGCATGGCGCCAGTTGCCGGCGCGGCCGTCGAAGGTGGCCTGCACGTCCTTGCGCCCCATGGCCTCGGCCATGCGCGCAATGGTCCAGTCGTCGAAGGCGTATTCCAGCGTCTTGCTGGCCGCCTCGCCCTCTTCATCGATCGGCACCCAGCCCAGTTCGCGGTACTGCGCGATGCCGTCGTACGGGCCATTGTTGGCGGTCGCCACCATGGCCTGCAGCGCCTTGTCGGCATCAAAACCGCGGATGCCCTTGACGTAGGCATCGGCGATCACCGGCACGGCGTGGTAGCCGATCATGCACCAGGTTTCCTGGCCGTGGAACGCCCACACCGGCAGCATGCCGTACGCACTGTGCTGCTGGTGGGCAATCAGCGAATTGATGAAATCGCTGTTGCGCTTTTCCGGCTGCACCAGGGTGAGCAGGGGGTGCAGCGCACGGTAGGTGTCCCACAGCGAGAACGTGGAGTAGTTCGTGTAACCCTCGGCGCGGTGCACCGCGTTGTCCGACCCGCGGTACTGGCCATCGGCATCCATGAACAGGGTTGGGCCCAGCATGCTGTGGTACAGCGCGGTGTAGGCGCTGCGCAGGTCATGCGCGGGGGCCTCGATCTCCACGGCGGACAACGCCTGGCGCCACTGCTGCTTCGCCTCGGCACGGACGCGGTCGAAGTTCTGGTCTTTCGCTTCGGCGTCCAGGTTGGCGATCGCGCCCTGCTCGCTCACCGACGAGATGGCCACACTGACCACCAGCGGCGCATCCAGCGTGCCGAAATCGAACGTGCCCACCAGTTGCCGCCCTTCGATCTGCGGGCGCTGCGTGGGGTCGTTCTGGCCCGGCGGCGGGAAGCCCTTGTAGGCAATGTCGGTTTCGGTGTTGTGCAATGCGTGGCCGGTGAGCGGGCGCGAGAAACGCATCGCGAAATACAGCTGACGACCCGGCGCCCAGCCGCGGGTTTCGCGGAAGCCGGTGACCGTGCCATCGGGCTGCAGGCGTAGCCGCGACCACAGGATCTTGCCCGGGTAGTCGTACAGGCTGGTGCGCAGATCCAGCAGCACCCGTGCCTTCT
>Ga0070751_1001257_pt1 | contig 15052 bp, 27 predicted proteins | sample VirMetDEL_Aug_28_FD_78514 | JGI IMG/M metagenome (GOLD analysis project Ga0070751, IMG submission 78514) | Aqueous microbial communities from the Delaware River and Bay under freshwater to marine salinity gradient to study organic matter... | ecosystem: Environmental > Aquatic > Marine > Coastal...
ATCGAAAGCAATATGATCGAAAGCAATAATATCGAAAGAAATAATATCGAAAGCAATATGATCGAAAGCAATATGATCGAAAGCAATATGATCGAAAGCAATAGACCCCTCCAGTGGAAAATGACCCCTACAGTGGAAAATGAGTCTAATACCCCTACAGTGGAAAATGACCCCTACGTGGGAATTTAGGATAATTTGTAGTTACAAACTAAAAGGGCCAGACAATCAAGCCTGACCCCTTCTTGAATATCTGTTCAATAATCCTATTCAAACGACTCGTCATAGACCAATTCACAATTATAGTTTACATCATACCAATATTCTTTCACACACTCTTCCCAAATAGCATCCTCGATATTGGTCTCTTTACCTTTGTAGTTGACCGTGCTGGAATAGTCAATGTCCTCTGACACACCAATAATCCGCATTTCAGGGTCTCTGACAATGTGATTGTTTGTGGCATAACCCCATTCAGTGAAATAAACCGCAACAGTATAATCAACACCATCGACGGTAACATCATATTCACGTTCAGCCATTGTCTTTCTCCTTTAGGGGGTAGATACTTGTGGGGGGATACTTGTAGGGGGATACTTGTAGGAGGGAGATACTTGTAGGAGGGATACTTGTAGTTATCTACAAATAACCTTGCCAGACTTCTGACAAACTATCTCCCATTTGTCACGTTCAAACTCTCTCGCTTTGACATGACGTATACGATTCACTATCTGATGGGCTTTCTTGTATGTCATACCAGCATTCCTTTCAGTTTCTTGCCAGAAGTCCCATGCGCTACAATAGCAACAGACTTGGCATTGCTTTCAGTTCCAGAACATGCCTTACACTTGGCACAATTGGAACGCTTGCCCATCTCTTCACTAGCAGGACAAAGAAACTCACGATGTTTATCCAGGCTAAAAATATCAGGAATAACCCGGAAGGTTCTTTCACCTCGATCCCATGCACTGACAGCTTCATCATAACTATCTGCACTTGTCATGAACATGTGGGGGGCTAGGTTAATTTCCCCATGAGTATAAGCTGTCCAGCCATCACAACGGGAAACAAGAGAGTCCCATACATATTGAGGAACCGCAACAGGATCACCATAAGTGCCAATTCTTACCATACGACCAAAGCCGATATCCTGAATATCTTTATGGCCAGAGACTTCAGGATACAGACCTTTGATGAAACCTTTATACTTTTGTAGCGGACCATGCGCTAGGGTAACATAACAAGTCCGGTTTTCCGCTTGTCCTGAAACTTTATGGGGGGCTACTTTGCCACGGTGCATACAATTGCCGCAGATGGAATAATCTTCACCAGTCCGACTAGCAGATACAGGATCAATGTCAGACCTAATGATGTAAGTCTGAATCATATTACCTGTTTTCTTGTTATCGGTTTTTGTTTGTGCGATACAAACAATAGGCTTACCATCAATCAGACTCGGACCATTGTATATGATGTAGCTTGTCATAAGCGATTCGCTCCTCTGTTTGAGACCGCTTTAGTATACACGCGCGGGGGCCGATTGCAAGCCTTATCGTCCGGTATGCACGGGACGCATGGCAGCTATGCGTTGATCTGCACAAGTGAGGCCATGTCAGCATGACGGATCGGCAACGAATCGTCGTAATCTAACTAACAGAATATCAAGAGGAACAAAATGCCTAGAACACCTTTCGGTAAATCCCGTCCCGTCGATGACCCTTATGCAATCTACAAGGGCTATACTCCCTTCGGAGAAACAGAGGTTCGTGTTCTCAAAACCTATCAGCATCCCGATAAGGAGAAGGACAATCAATATGCACGTTGGTTTGTAGCTGTAAAGTCCGAACACACATTCGGCAGGTTTGATATGGGTGACTCTTATATCCAGGATTGTTTGTATGGAAATATGCGCCTAGTGCAATGCACTGACGAATGGCGAGAAGTCTATGGATACAGCACCCCCTACAGTGGAAAATGACCGACACCCCTACGTGGGAATTTAGGAGAACAACCATGATTATCAAACGTCGATCCATCATCTCTGGTGTAGTAAACGAGATGGACCTTCCTGTGACTGAAAACCAGGTTATTGCTTGGGAGTCAGGGGGGCTTATCCAGAATGTCATGCCACATCTCTCTGACACTCAGCGGGAGTTCCTTATCTCTGGTATGAGTGAAGAGGAACAGGACAGCTTCTATAGCCAATATGAGGACTAACATGAAGGTTTACTACAACAAGACATATCGCAAGAAGGTTGAGGCTTTTATGGCTTGCAGGCTATATCTCGGTTTTATGGCCCGTAGGTTATATTGACCGCAGCGTGTAGACGTAGCCCACTACAGCCCCGACTCGGTTTTTGGGTAGGCCACCACCTGCCAGAGCGACTTGAGGCTGTAGCACGACACCCCTACAGCGGAAATAGGCATCGCTTGCCCCCTGCATGGGAATATGCTAGACTGACCTCACGACGATGAATCGTCACCAGCTTGGAGAATACAAATGACTAAGACCCTTAACCGTAAAGCCAACCAAATGACTGGCTATCATTACCTCTCGCCTACTGAGGTACAATTCTTCCTCGATAACATAGGGGGGCAACCTTTCAAGGTTATCTTCACGAAGAAGGATATGTCTCAGCGTCAGGTTATTGGTGTTCTTGATGTGAGTAATACCGAACACAAGCAAAATGTTAATGTAATGACTGACGAAGGCTGGAAGTGCTTTAATATTGGTCGTGTGCTTTGGATTGGCAACCATGAAGAAGAGGGGCTTGTTGAGCGTATCTATGCACACCTAGCAGAGTTTAACAATAAGGTTAAATCATAGGAGTAGTGATGGAAGTTTGTCTGACAACTGATGCAATGATGACCTTTGTAGACCTTCTGTGGGAAATTCCTGATGTAGTGGCAATCTACCAGGATTCTTACCAGATAGATGTTGGGCCTATGTCATACATCTATGACGCTACAAAAGAACTATGGTGTGGCTACAAATAACCACTTGTAATGGGGGCATATGGTGAAACTGGATATCACACGAGATTTCTACTCTTGAGTTCAGGGTTCGAGTCCTTGTATGCCCGCCAAAAGCCTAATAGGAACCGACATGAAAGAACATGATCTTCTAGTATCTGTGACTGAATTGGCAGAAGACACCTATCTATCAGCTATCAATGCTGAATGGGATGGAGACCATGATAAGGCAGAGCAACTATGGAAAGATTACAAGAGGTATCTGGATATGATTGAGGATGGAATCTTGTATGAACCCCTATTCTAGTAGAATATACTATAAGTATATTATCTTTATTTGTAGTTAATCTATAAATGATTTATTATACTTGTAGTAGTATACTTGTAGTAAGGAGATAGGTTGTGTCAAGTCAGACGACAAGGCCGACAAGCGAGAAAACCATCCGAGTGTTGCTGAAAGAGCACACTGACCGGATTAGGATGACTGCCTCGGCGCATGGTATCACGGTCTTGCAAAATGGGTCTTCTGATCCTATATGCAAGCTGGCAAGGGTGTTGCTACAGAAGGGTGTGGACCCTAACGCCCGACTTGCCTTATACCGACCGGGGGGTGCTAGAAGATTGTCACCTTCTGTAGCGTGGTGGGCGAGTAAGACAACAACTGAGGGAACTGGTAGGTCTGTGAAGATCATAGACTACAAGCCTTATGGAGAAGAAGATGACTGAACACGCACATCAGCCTTGTCCCTTTTGTGATTCAACAGATGCGTTCAGCTACAATTCCGAGACTGGTGCCTTCATGTGCTTTTCGTGTTCAGCCAAGCCAAGCAACAAGGGGGGTCTTTGCTTTGATGGAGAGACCCTTCAAGATAGAGAGGTAATTGAGTTGGACTATGAACAGCCTGATATGTATGTTCCTGATGCCTACCGGGGAATTAGCAAGGCTACCCTTGAGAAGTTTGGTGTATACTTCACCAGTAAGGACGGTAAGGATACTGTCCACTACACCTACCCTACATGTGTGAAGCATCGTGAACTGCCCAAGAACATCAAGGTATCCGGCAAGATGGATTCCTTCTATGGGCAGGGGGACTACAATGCCTCTGGTGGAAATATAACCATCACGGAAGGTGAAGAGGACCGTCTCAGTGTTATAGAGATGATGGGCGACTGGCCTTGTGTGTCTGTTCCCAATGCTAACCCTAGTAAGGCATTCTGGGAAAATGCACGAACCTACCTTGCTGGCTTTGAGAAGATTATCCTTTCCGTCGATAACGACGATCCTGGCGATAAACTTGCAGAACGTATCTACAAGATGTTTCCGGGTAAGACTTATCGAGTGTCTCATACCAAGTACAAGGATGCCAATGAGTTTCTTCTGAATAAGGCTGGGAAGGAATACAAGTCTGCTTGGTGGAATGCCCAGAAGATGAAACCGGAAAGCCTCCTGCACACTCAGCAGGACTTTCTGAAACTCTACAATGAAACACCTAACTACGAATACTTCCCTACTGGTATTGACGACCTTGACGAGAAGATCATGGGTATCCACAAGGGGGCCTTCACTATTGTTGTAGCGCCTACAGGTATCGGTAAATCTCTTGCTCCTAGCACTCCTGTCCTTCGCTACGATGGAAAGGTTGTTCGTGCTGATGAAGTGCAGGTAGGTGACAAACTAATGGGGCCTGATAGTAAGCCTCGTAATGTGACTAACGTAAACTTGCAGACTGGCCCTATGTATCGTATCACCCCTACTAAGGGGGAACCCTTTGAGTGTAATGCTGACCACATTCTGTCTCTTCGTCATTCGACCACTGGAGAAATCAAGAATGTGGTTCTTACCGAATACCTGCAATGGAGTAAGACTCAGAAGAACCTTTGGAAGATGTGGAGGACTGGTGTAAACCCCGATTGGAATAATATAGGCGGCCCGTCCCTTGCCTATTGTATTGGTGCTTACCTTGGTGATGGTAGAGAGCAAGGACCGGAAATCTGCATGGGTAAGGCGAAAGAACCAGTGTTTGAGTTTATGATCGAAGAGGGCTACTTAAGCCCAACTCGGGTAAAGTTTGATAGGGGGGCTTATTATATCGGCTTCTCAAAGAAGAGTATACTTTGGGAGTACCTAACTGAGGATAACATCCTTAACCCCAGACGTATGCCAAGTTACATGAAGACAGGTTCCAAATCGGTGCGAGAAAGCATTCTGGCAGGTCTTCTTGACACAGATGGCAGCTTGACAGGTGGTGGGGCTGAGATTACCCAGAAGTCTGAACAACTGGCAGACGACATTTGTTTTGTAGCCCGGTCTTTGGGTTTGGCTGCTTACAAGAAGTCCAAGTGGGTGAATGGTCAGGAGTATTTCCGTATTGGTATCTCTGGTGACATGACCTTTCTCCCTACAAAAAGGTTGAAGTTCAAGCCACGTAAGCAAATCAAGAATGTCTTGAACGTGGGCTTTACTGTCGAACCTATTGGTGAAGGGACTTATCGGGGTATTGCTCTTGACAGGGACCACTTGTTTCTCTTGGGAGACTTCACGGTGACACATAATACGGAGTTCTTCCGTTATCTTGAGTATAAGGCTCTTAACGACACCAACTACTCTATTGCCACCTGCCATCTGGAAGAGACTCCGCTAAGGTCTGCTCTTGGGGTGGTATCTTACTTGATTGGTGACAATGTAACCCGTAAGGACCTCATTGAACAGAAAGGTCTTGAAGAGAAGGTAGAGGAATGGTTTCGTATTCTGACTGAAGATGGAAGGTATTATCAATTCAAGATCAGGTCTGATGAAGGCCCAGAAGAACTTGTGGAACAAATCCGCTTCATGGTTAATGCCTTCGGGGTTGACTATGTGTTCTTTGAACCAATCCAAGATATTGTGACTGGGACTGTTGCAGACAAGGAAAGTAAGCTGTCTGACTTGGCTAACACCCTCAAGCGTCTTGCACCCGAATTGAATGTTGGTATTGTTGCTATCGCTCATGCTAACGAGGATGGTGATACCAAATACTGTAAGACCATCGGTCAGTCTGCTGCCTTTGAGATTAATCTTGCTCGTGATGTGAATGCAGAGACAGACGAAGAGAGGAACACCATGAAGGTATTTGTTGGAAGAAAGAACCGAGTGGGTGGGGGGTCTGGTCCTGCTGGCACCTTGACTTTTGACAAGGATACCTATATGCTGACACCTGACATGGGGCCAGTTTTTGATAGTGGCAACAAGGTAGTAGGATTCTGATGGTTATAGACATAGAGACGGACGGACTTTTTGATGAAGTCACAAAAATCTACTGTATGTCCTACACCAAAGGGGACACCATTGAGACAACTACAAGCTATGATGGTATGTGTGAGGTTCTTGCTAGTTGTCCTGTTGTTGTCGGGCATAATATCATTCGCTACGACCTTCCTGTAATCGAGAAGCTACTGGGCTTCAAGTATGAGGGCTTGAAGGTGGATACCCTAGCACTTAGTTGGTATCTCTCTCCTGATCGTCCTCGTCATGGTCTGGAAGATTATGGCGTTGAGTTCGGCTACAATAAGGTCAAGGTAGAGGATGAACAATGGCAGGAGGGTAACATCGAGTTGATGATTGAAAGGTGTGAACGTGACGTGAAGATCAACAAGATGCTGTGGGATAGGCAGCAGAAGTTCTTGGAGAAGCTGTATGGTTAGCGACAGGTTGAAACCCTTCTTGAATTACCTACAGTTCAAGATGGAATGTGCAGCATACCAGGAACAGAACCCTATCCGTCTGGATTATGATGCCTGTCTCAAGCATATCGAGACGCTTGAAAAGGAGCAGGAGGAACGTGTAGAGGCCCTCAAGGGAATTATGCCTGCGGTAGAAAGTGTCACCCACAGGAACAAACCAAAGGTCATGTTCAAGAAGAATGGTGATCTGAGTGCCAATGGCGAGAAGTGGCTTGCACTCTTGCGGGAACATAAGCTGCCACCGACCTACAATAAACCTGTGCCTGTAATTGTAGGGTATGAGGAACCTAACCCCAACAGCACCGATCAGGTTAAATCCTGGTTGTTCTCTCTTGGCTGGGAACCTTGCACCTACAAATACCTGCGTGATAAATCGACTGGTAAAGAGAGGAAGATTGAACAGGTACGTAAAGATGGAGAACTGACTGATAGCGTCCTAGCCTTGAAGGGTAAAGCCCCCGAGGTAGAAATCCTTGAAGGTCTGACTGTCATTCAGCATAGGCTTGGCATCTTCAAGGGGTTTGTAGAGTGTGCAGTATCCCGCGATGGAAAGTGGTATCTTAAGGCAGAGGTTGCTGGTCTCACCAATACCCTGCGCTTCAAGCACAAAAAGCCTCTGGTAAACTTGCCCGGTGTAGATAAGCCTTGGGGTAAAGAGATTCGGTCCTGTCTACAAGCGGACGAGGGGGAGATATTTGTAGGTGCTGACATGGTATCCCTTGAAGACACCACCAAGAGGCACTATATCCAACCCTACGACCCCGAGTATGTAGAGGAAATGTCCAAGGAAGGGTTTGACCCACATCTTGACCTTGCCCTACATGCTGGTGTGGTTACAGAAGAGGAGATTGAAAAGCACAAGTTAGGCGAAATCAACTTGGGGCCTCTGAGGAAATCCTACAAGGTTGTCAACTACAGTGCTGTCTATGGTGTAGGTGCTGCCAAGTTGTCCAGAGAGACTGGTATGAGTGTCAAGGAAGCCAAGAAACTTCTGGAAGACTACTGGAAGCGTAACTGGGCAGTACAGTATGTTGCCAAGAAGCAGAAGGTCAAAGAGGTAGGGGGGCGTATGTGGCTTCTCAATCCAGTATCAGGCTTCTGGCATGAGTTGCGTTACGAGAAGGACAGGTGGTCTACTACAAACCAAAGCACAGCCGTCTATGTATTTGATTCCTGGTTGGCTAGGGCAAGACTATACGGCTGGCAGGGGCAACTACAATTCCACGACGAGACAGGGGGTAGTGTTGCAAATGAGTCACAGGCCATAGAGGCATTGCAGAAGGGAGTTGAAAGACTGAACGCAGACCTTACATTGAATGTACCGTTCGCCATTGACGTGAACACCGGGAGTAACTATGCAGACGTTCACTAATATTGAAACCACTAACCAAACCCACAACTAAGGATACACACTATGAGCAATACCAAATGGGTCACCATCGACTGTGAACTCGAATACGCCAAGGTCTTTGAAGACAATCGTGACATGGGCAGCGAAAAGGTCAACCTCGACAAGTTCGATGGGGTTTACCGAGTTACCTGCATCATGGATGACGAGAACAAGCAGAAACTTCTTGATGCTGGTGTCCCTCAAGATCATGACCTTCTTGAGCAGAAGGTTCGTGCCTTCATGGAAGCAGAGGGTATTGATGACTCTGACCTTGCTGCATTCAAGTACGGCAAGACCAAAGAAGGCGAAAAGCTGACTGCCAAGGTTGGCTACCAGCAGAAGTTCAAGAAGCGTGAAGATGGTCGCTGGTCCTTCTCCTTCAAGCGTCCTCACTTCAACCCTAACCTTGTTGGGAAGATTAACCCCAAGACTGGCGAAGAGAATGACGGCTATATGTATGGACCTCGTGTGACTGACTATGCTGCTACACAAGAGGCTGGTGAGTTTGTCGTCTGGAACCCGGAAGTGAAACTGGGTAACGGCACCAAGGCTAAAGTCAAGGTTGCTGTCTACAAGGGTGCTGGTTCTTCGATTATCACTCTTGAAGCTGTGTCTGTTGTTGAGCATGTTGAGTTTAACCCTGAACCCTTTGAACTGGTGTAATCATGCAAGTCACAATCTATGCTATGTCCACGCAAGAAGAAGATGGTGAGGATGCCATTGTCACTGTCACCAAGAACGTGAGTGACGTTTGGGAACTGCTTGACATCTTCTCTCATGCCTCTCGTGCTATTGGCTATACCTACGTTGATCGTGTTGGGTATGCTACAGAACTTGGAGAACAAACCTGGAGTAAGTTCTAATGTCTGACAAGACGGAAATCAACGGGTGGAATATCTTCATGCCCCTCTTGGCTGTGTGCTTTATCGGTCTTAAACTGGCAGGATATATCACTTGGAGTTGGTGGTGGGTCCTGTCACCAATCTGGGGAGCACTTGTGTTCATGGTAGTGATTGCCTTTGCCATTGCTGTCATTGAGTTGTGGGATCGCTAATGCTTATCTACACCTTGTACGACTGCTACGATAGGAAGCATCTGGGGTATTATACCTCTTATGACTTGGCTATCCAGTATCGTAACCGTCTTGACCCAACCATTCGTGAAGATGTTGTGGTAGAAACTATTCGAGTAGAGGACAAGTAGATGGCAAAGATCGTCGTGCGGCTTAACCCAGATGTTCAGCCTACTGGAAGTGACCTTGCTGTGGTGAATGCTGCACGGCGGTCTTTCAATAGTCGAAGTGAGTGGGAGTATCCCTACAAGGATCGTGTCTTGAAGCCAGAAGACAAACGGCTGATTGAGTTTCTTGCTAGGGGTATGACTGCAAAGGACTTCGAGGACTTCGTTACTAACATCTCTATAATTGGAGAAGCTTCTTGTAAAGCTAATGACGCTTGTGAGTATCAAGAAGAGTGTATGTTTGACGAACAGATAAAAGAACTTCTTTGGCAATGGAGAAACACACCCACTCACGATACACCCTTCAATCATTGCTTTATCAGCTTTGAGGTCAAGGCCCCTATTTTTGTAGCACGACAGCTTGTAAAGCATGAGTATCTGATTATGTCAGAGTTCTCTCGTCGCTACATCACAGATGAAGTGGAGTTCTACGAACCGGACTACTGGCGTAAAGCTGCACCTAACAAGAAGCAGGGTAGCCTTGAAGAGCCTGTGGACGTGAAAGAGATTTGGGGAAAGTATGTTGACCTTATGGGACTCTATAAAGAAGACTGCTACAACCAGTGGCAAAGGTACAGAGAGTTTGTTGGGGAGAATGTAGATAGGGTAGCCCCAGAACAGGCGCGTATGCTTCTCCCTCAAAGCACTATGACTGAATGGACTTGGAGCGGAACACTAGGAGCCTTTGCCAAGATGTGTCAACTCCGTCTGCATCCTGATGCTCAATATGAGGCTAGGATTGTAGCAGAAGAGGTCTACAAACACCTACTGATTTATTACCCTGTTTCAGCAAAAGCACTAGTGAAAGGGCCTGACGTAACATGAAGTACAAACCCACTGAAATTAAACTTAATGAGGATATGAAATTCTTGCTTATGATCGTAGCCCTCATATCTGGAACCTTAGCTTTCCTTATCTTGTGCCTTATTGTTGGGGCTTTCTTTGGTATAACTGGACTGTTTATCATCTTTGTCCTAACTTTTATCGCCAGTTCTATAGTGCTTTATGTTGGAGAGGACAAGTAGATGACTAAAGACATTTCTACATTGAAGAGGGACATTTATCATGTTCTCCAAACAGGAGAGGGATACACAGAAGAAATCGAACAGTGGGTCGCAGATGATTTTAAAAGGGCACTCCACGATCAATTTAATGGAAGGGGAGAACGAAAGAGAACTCTTCGTGTTAGTTCACTCGGTACTGAATGTGAGAGGAAACTTTGGTACTCAACCCGTGGGGAGTATCAGCCAGAGCCTATCCCTGCCAGCACATACAACAAGTTCATTTTCGGAAACCTTACGGAGTCTCACCTACTTGGACTTGTTAAAGCGTCGGGACACCACCTTTGCGGCCTACAAGACAAAGTGGACGTTCATGGTATTAAAGGGTCTAGAGACTGCGTTATCGACGGAATGCTCTTTGACATTAAATCCGCCAGCAGTAGTTCTTTCAAAAAGTTTGCTAGAGGTCAGCTTCGCTACAGCGACCCTTTTGGGTACATCTCCCAAATATCCTCTTACCTTTACGGAAGTCAATCTGACCCTCTCGTAACCTACAAGACTAAAGCTGGCTTCCTGGTTATGGATAAGCAGTATGGGGATATCACTGTTGATGTCTATGACCTGACGGAAGAACTGGAGAAGAAGCAGGAAGAGGTAGAAGGCAAGAAGGCTATTGCCAAGTCGGATACCCCTCCCCCTCGGCCCTACAAACCAAAGGAAGATGGTAAGTCTGGTAATATGGCACTCCCATTTGAATGTGGATGGTGTGAATGGAAGAAGGCTTGCTGGCCCACTCTTAGGACCTTCATGAATGCTAATGGTGATACCAGAAGGCTTGTGGAGGTTGTGCGTGAACCGGGTGGTAGCTATATGGAGACGACTTGATGAAGACAGCCAGTGCTAAGGCAAAAGGACGAAAGCTACAGCAAGATGTGAGAGATATGATCTTGAAGTATAGCCCGTCATTGACCAAGGACGATGTGAGGTCCACTTCGATGGGTGCTGGAGGAGAAGATGTGCAACTCTCACAGGCTGCGAGGAAACAATATCCGGTAAGTATTGAGTGTAAATCCAGGGCTTCCTATGCTTTCTACAAAGACTACGATCAGGCTGTCATCAATGCACCAGAAGGCACTGAACCCATTCTTGTAGCTAAAGCCAACCATAGGGCACCTGTAGTAATACTTGATGCTGACTGGTTCTTCAAGAACTTCCCTAAGAGGATACGCCGATGACCGTTAAAGACTACATGCTGGACACCTTCTACTGGGAAATCCGCAGACTGTTCAGCACTACACCAATGACCATAGATCAACAAGAACATGTACTGATGCTTATGGCTATTGCCTACGAGCAGGGGTTTGCAGACAGTCAGGATGATGAAGACGAACTTGAAGATGGTAGGTTGTTGAACTGATGAGTAAGACATACATAGTGTTTACTTGCAGTCATTCAGACCCTTCTGTAGGTAACGAGAGGTTTGATTGGTTGGGCAAGCTGATCCGAGACATTAAACCTGATGTTGTAGTTGACCTTGGAGACTTTGACGACATGCGAAGTCTCAACAGTTATGACACTCAGTATCCCAAGGCTATCAGTGGTCAGTCTTATGCCAAAGATATTGAGCATGGACAGGAGGCTAGGGACAGACTGTGGGGGCCTATTCGTCGCCTCAAAAAGAAGATGCCTTATCGCATCGGCTTTGAGGGAAACCACGAGAACCGTATCAAGAAGGCTATAGCAAAAGACCCACGTATTGACGGGAAGGGTAGTAATTATGGAATCTCATTTTCCCACCTCCAAACCGACTACTGGTACGACGAATACCACGAGTACACTAATTCCGCGCCCGCCCTCGCTGACTATGATGGTATTACGTTTGGGCATTTTGTCTCTAGTGGTGCTCGTTGTGATGCTCTCTCAGGTAAGCATCATGGTCATGCTCTTGTTGAGCGACTATCTTGTAGTGTCACTGTTGGTCATAGCCACGAACTTCATTATTATCGTAAAGCTATTGCACGGCCTAATCCGATTAGTGGTTTGGTATGTGGATGCTTCAAGGGAAAAGAAGAGACTTGGGCAGGTCAGTCCAACGCAGAGTGGACTAATGGAGTGGCAATCAAGCGTATGGTCGAAGGTGGTGACTACGATCTACAATGGGTGAGCCTCAAGGCATTGAAGAAGGAATATGCAGAATGAAGACCTGCACAAAGTGTGGTGAAACTAAAGGCCTTAGTGAATTTCATAAGGATAAGAGGGCAAAGTCTGGTGTCACGAGCCGTTGCAAGGTTTGTATTAATAATCAAAAGTATGAAGGGAAAATGTCTAAAACAAAAACTTGCACAAAGTGTGGCGAGACTAAAGACCTAAGTGAGTTTCGTAAGCATAAAAGGGGGAAATTTGGTGTTAAAGCTCAGTGCAGGCTTTGCCAGTCAGGATATAAATATGAAGGAGAGATGTCTGAGGCAAAGACTTGCTCAAAGTGTAATGAGACTAAGAGCCTTAGTGAGTTTAACAAGGAAAAACAAGGTAAGTTCGGTGTCAGTTCTTGGTGCAAACTTTGTCAGTCAGAGTATAACAAACAACATCGGCGAAAGCAAGCAGAGAAAGCTAGAGAAAGACGTAAAAACGACCCCCTGTTTGCTCTTAAGGAAGACCTAAGAAAGCATACACGTAGAGCATGTAGTTATCACGGTGTTGACAAGATGGCAAAGATGAGTGAGTACCTTGGCTGTTCTTACGGCTATTTTCAAGAATACATAGAAGCACAATTCTATGACTGTCCTGAGAGTGGCACTAAAATGACTTGGGAGAACCGTGGTAAAGTGACAGTTGAGGACCCTTACAAGTGGCATGTTGACCATATTATTCCTGTGTCACACCCAGACTTTGCTACAGAAGAGGGTTTCTACAAGATCACACACTACACCAACCTCAGGCCAATGTGGGGACGAGAAAACCTTTCTAAGAGTAACAAACCTCTTGAAGAATGGGAAGAACAGTATGGGCAAGCGTAGTTCATTCGACCTAAAGCCACGAGACTTCTACAGGACTATTGATCCTAGTGCTATGGTTCCAGAGTTCATCAAGCGTGTCAAGGGCAGGACCTTTGCGGAACCCTTCTGTGGTGATGGTGCCCTTATCGACCTTCTGAACCGAGAGGGGTTGCTTCATGTGCTGGCATGTGATATTGTCCCTCAAGGGCGATACGATGCCGCCTGCTACAGAAAGGATGCACTAACCCTACAACCAAAACACCTGGATTATGCAGACACAATCATCACCAATCCACCCTACACATGGGACGTATTTAATGACAGTTTGTCGCACTTGAAATCCATCTCCCAAAGACCTATATGGCTTCTTCTGCCTGCTGACTGGATGCACAACAAGCGTGTGGCCAGTCACATGAAAGACTGCAAGACTGTTATCAGCATCGGTAGGCTCTACTGGGAAGAGAATAAGGTTAAGGGTAAGGACAACTACTGTTGGTATGAGTTTATCAACGGATGGGACCATGAGACTGTATTCATTCCGAGGGTGTCATGATGAACAGCCCAATGAAGGATGAAGACGTTGAAAGGATTGTCTTTGAAGTAGGCTTTGAGCAGATACTAGTAGACGCTGAACTAACTGTGGAACAAGTGGCTATGATCCTTGATGGACTAGGCTACATAGAACTGGAGATGTATCTTGATGAAGATTGAACTTGAAGTCGATGGAGACAGCGTGGATAGTGTAGTTGTCCAAAGACTGAAGATGGACCTTAAAGCTATCGTGGGGATTTACTACGATCCAAAGACTGATATCTTTGCAGAGGACGGCGGGGAACTCTATGAAGCCATCACTACAATCCTCGACTACTATGGAGAAGTCACCTATGATTAACAAAACAGACCTTGAAGCATTCGGCTACTGGACACCTGACGAGGACTTTGATACCTTTGTACGGTCAGAGTTTGACACCTACCAACTGGCTGTAGATGAACTCATGCTGACAAGTGGAGATAACCGTCTGATGGAAAACACCCTTGGTCTTGTAGGTGAAACAGGTGAGATTGCCGAGAAGATCAAGAAGCATATTCGAGACGGCAACCCACTTGATACAGCAGACATGGCTAAGGAACTTGGTGATGTACTATTCTATCTGGCTGGCTTGGCTTATCATCTTGGTATCAGCCTTAGCGACATTGCTAATGGAAACCTAGAAAAGTTGTACGACCGTCAGAAGCGTGGTGTCTTGCAAGGAAGTGGAGATAATCGGTGAGTTGGCTAGTCTATGTAAACATGAGCCAAATGCGGGAAGGTTTGGATAATTTGGTTACTCTAGATGAGAAGGGTAACCCGAGGTTGTTTGCTACAAAAGAAGAGGCTGAAGAGTTCTGTAAAGAGATCTGGCCTGAATATGGATACGTGAAGGAGTATGAAGAAAATGAATGACTATGGACCTAAAATTCCAGTGGCAATCTGGGCAGATGAAGTCAAGTACCGACAGGAAGGGGAAACTTTTACCCAAAAGACTGCTCGTATTTCTGGGGCACTGACAGATAACCAAGAGCATTACGAAAAGTTTAATGCCATCCTTAAAAATCAGCGGTTCCTTCCGGGGGGTCGGGTGCAGAGTGCGGCTGGCTCTTACCGTAGGGTGACTGCATTCAACTGTTTTGTTATGCAGAAAGTCCCTGATGATCTTATGGGTATTATGGAAGTAGTTAAACAGGCCGCTAAAACC
>Ga0070751_1001272_pt1 | contig 14965 bp, 3 predicted proteins | sample VirMetDEL_Aug_28_FD_78514 | JGI IMG/M metagenome (GOLD analysis project Ga0070751, IMG submission 78514) | Aqueous microbial communities from the Delaware River and Bay under freshwater to marine salinity gradient to study organic matter... | ecosystem: Environmental > Aquatic > Marine > Coastal ...
ATATTCAGATCGATCGTAAAGTACATGGTACCGGTACTTTCAAATCAGGTTCTGTTTGCTGGGCATACAGTTATGTAAATCGTAACGGTGCCGAGACACAGATATCTCCTGAGTCACCATTAGTAGCTATATCGGACAACTCTACCGGTAACCCATACAACGAAGATGTTGCAGTCAGTTTTGAATTGAGCATTAGCGGTCTGCGGGCAGACTTTGACTTGATCCGAATTTATCGTATTCATTATACGGATAAGATCGCAGCACCTATAATTACACTGATTGCCGAGGATGAGTTGCAAAGCACGACCTATTCCTATGTTGACGATGGTACTCGATTTGTTTCTTCAGTAGGTCTGACCGAGTACTTGCTTTTGGGTTCTGAGCCATTCAAAGCAAATGCCGCTGCATCCAAAGACAATCGATTGTTTCCTGCAGGTATTGAGGAAGATCAGTTTTTGGTAAACCTTGACACAAGAGCGTACTGATTCAATTCTTCTGGTACCCTTGCTGAGATATTTGATAAAGACGGAGTTTCTTTAAATGTATCCTCTACCAACTGGAACTCTATTCCGGAAAAGCACGACGCAATAAACAAATCAACTCGAGCTGAAACAGATAGAAACTCTGTAACGGGCGAAGGGTTTGGTAATGATCCTACGTACTATGATCTTTACTCATATACTACTGGAGGTGTTAGAGGTGCAGAAGGGCCGAACGTATTGATCACTGAGGTTCGTAACTCAATTGATAACGCTGACTTTGAATCTGTTAGCGAGCAAACCGTAGGTTTTGTAAAAGAGGCTAAAGGTAAAAGACACTTTGGGGTTAGTCTTTTTAATCTGCAGGGTTTTAAGCGCGATGAGATATATCGTATAGGTGTTGTCTTTTACAACAAGTTTGGTCAGAGGAGTTTTGTTAGCTGGCTTTGCGATTATCGAATCGGAGATCTTTCAGAAAACCCACTTGCGTCAGGATCTACAGGTCGTGTTAGAGATATTCATCTTTATATAAGTTTTAAAAGTCATGCAGTAACTGCTCTTCAAGCTCAGGGTATTGCAGGCTATCAGTTTGTTCGGGTTCCGAGGACCAGTAGCGATAAGACCATTATGTGTTCCGGTATGATAGGATGTCTTACTGAAGGTGGTTCCGGGGACACTTTTCAAAATAACAAATACACCATGTCTCCGTACATGAGTACGTTTGGTTTACGTGATGGAAGTTTTACTCAGACAAATTCACAAATACCAGTTCGTCAAGATCTTTCTTCACCAACCACAGCGTTTCAATATTTGAACAATGTTAAAGGTACATCTTGGGCCCCCTACCTTTGTGAGTTCAGATCGATTGAGTTAGACGAGAATACTCCTTCAGAAGGTTACTTTAAAATAACCAATGCTCAAAAAGTAAGTAGTTCGGTTATTTTTAACAAGGAGTACGATGAAAGCAGTGCTAATTTATCTACTAGCAACAACTGGTCTGTTAGTAATACATTTACACCAAAAGTTCAGTCAGCTGATCCTAATCATCATAATCAGTTAGAGCCTTTATTTACTTCGGATATAGCAGGATCTCCAGAAATTGAGTATGGTAATGTAACAATAAACCCAACTAGCAACATTCTCAACTTTCAAGCTGAGGATACTGTAATAGGTATTAGTGCTAGTAAGATAGATGGCTCTACTATAAGTATTGGTTCTAAGGTTGTATTTCAGACACACCCCGGTAAGTTTGCAGATAACTTTACTAACGACGCTCTTGTTTTTAGAGTAGGTGCAGGTACAACTGGTGTATATGATGATGGACTAACTGCACAACTTTTAAATAAAGTTTTTCCACTTGATACGGTACTACCTCATTCTTACATGATGATGGCAGACTACAAAAGACTGCTGCCAAATCAGTATGGTGGTTCAAGCTATGCAGATAGATCTCGTAATCAGTATGTAGTTGCAAGTAGATACTTTGATATCGAAGAAAGTCTTACAACTGTTGATTACACTAAGGATGTAACATTTGGGGACTCGTTTACTACGGTACATCATTATCAAAGAAGCTATCCTGCTTATACAGACATTACAACTAAGTCTGGTCACAGGGACCTTTATCAGTACTACAGCGAGAGCCAAGTAGCAGAACCCTTGCGTGTCTATGCTGGTACGATAACTCGTAAACCTACTTTGAAGTTTGAAGAGTCTGAGATATACAACGCAGCATACGACAGAAAGCACGATGCTCGTGTATTCTTTGCAGAGCCTCTAACTGTTCTGGATACCACAAACAAGTTTAACGAGGTTAAATACTCTGATGCAAAAATTCCTGGTGAGTCCATTGACTCTTGGCTTAACTACGGTGAGGGTAATGTAGGACACTTGGATGGTGGCCTTGGGGAAATCATGGCTATTTACACTGGACCAAAGGACGGTCTTTGGATCTGGCAAGAACATGGCTTTGGTGTGTATGCAATCAACCCATCAGTAATACAGTCAGACACTGCAGGTAATGCTGTGTTTATGGGAACCGGTCAGGTTCTTCAGAAGTTTGCATACGTATCAAGGACAAGTGGTCTTCAACATACTCGTGGGATTGCGTCCAGCCCTTACGGATTTATTTGGTACGATGCCGCAAGGAAGGCTGTACAGTCCATAGGAACAGATCGATCTGAACTAGACCTAATGGGTATCAATAGCTACATTAATAGCCTTGGTACCTTTGGGAATAATCCTGTTCTAGGATCTGGTGTTGTTGGTGTATTCAACAGCGAGACTAATGAAACCTCTTTGTTCTTTAACGAATCAACTAGCACCGGTGAAGGTGTGGTATTCAATCACACGAAGAAAGCCTGGTCTCATTTTGTAGATGGTCAACCAAGCATGCACATTGACTACCATGGGCTTGCAATACTACCTAAGGCCGGAAGCAGAGAGGTTTACAGATTTGGCGATGGTAACCAGGGGTCAATGTTTGGAACGGTCTACCCATCATCAGTAACTGTAATTATTGCAGAACCAGTCGGAGTTGTTAAGTTTCTCGACAACCTTTTTTGGAACTCGGAGTGTTACAATACAGCCGGTATAGATCAACCAGACAAAACTGCTAATAAGATACGTATCTACAATGATCACCAAGACTCTGGGTTGATTGACCTTGGTCGTCCTGATCTTGTAAGGCTGCTTAGGGAATGGCGTTATGTTGTACCAGACGCCGGTAGACTTGAGAGATTCCAAAGCCAGTATTTCTTTGTTCAGTTGTACACTGACAACGCAGAGAATCTAAAGCTCATCTTACAGAGTTTAAAATATAGGTACAGACCTCACCCTGTACCATTCATGTAATCGTTACTTTTTTTGTTAGACTGACCTATACTAAAAGGCATATCTTTGGTATATAGTAAGTTCCTATTACAAAAACTGTAATGAAGAAAGATTCTTTTGAAGACCTGACTTTTACTAAAAAAGGGTCTCCTGTATTTCCAAACGCTAGCTTAAGATATCTCCTTACAGGAGGGATGATCGATGAGTCTGCAGAAGATGATGCTGAGATTGAGGAGAGTCTTCGTGCAGAACGCCAAAGAATCAAAGATCAAAAAAAGGCTGGTTGGGGAGCAGCTCTTAATATTCTTGGTACAGCCGCAGGAGCTGCTGTTGGTATTCCTGGAGTCGGCTCTGCTGTAGGTAAGTTTTTTAACGCAGACAGCGAAGATCCTGCCGCATTGGGCGAAGGTATTTTAGGAGGTATTAGTGGAGGTGCTTCTGTAGGTGGAACTATTATGAGTCTTTTTAATAAGATGGGTGGTCACATAAAAACCAGTCATCTTAATAATGGACTTCTTGAACTAAATGGAGATTCTCACGAAGAGGCATCTGGCGGTATTGATATGACATACCCTGGCTCAGATGCAAGGATTCTTGTCGAGGATGGTGAAACTGTATTTAACGACTTTGTATTTACGAATAGTCGTGACGTACCTGTAGGTAGCACAAATGAGTTTTTGCTGCCTAAGGCTATTGAAGGAAAGTCTTTTGCAAAGGCCAGTAAGATTCTAGCTGAGGATTCCTCAATGAACTCTAATGATCCTAAGTATAAAAAGTCATTTGAGATCATGATGGGTCGCTTGCAGTCTTTGCACGAACAAGCTGTTCCAGAATCCCGCGAAGAAAACCAAGAGGCTTCCGCTTTGAACGCTATGGTTCAAGGGCAAGCCGCATTTAAGTATGGTGGTGATTACAAGAATCTTTTAGGTAGCGGTAGTAAAGACAAAGGTACTTTGACCGGTAGTGTAATTGACTACTATGAAACTGGTGGCAATAAGGGTAGCGCGGCTTCAAGAATCAAAAACCCTTCAAAACAATCTCCGAAGGCTGCTCCTAAGAATGAGCCGCCAAGCATTTTTGAACTTATTCGTTCTGGTATAGTAAAAAGCATTGAGGATGTAAAGAAGTTTGAAGGTTTGCTTGGTGCTCAAAGCTTTAACGACCTGCCGGGGTGGAAAGGTTACTTAGACATGCCAAGCTTTAACGAACTCAAAGAGCTTGCTACTACAGGTAAAATACCACTCAAGGAAGGATCTATCGGGGAGATGATCGGTGATCCATTAGGTATTGGAAAAACTGGACCAAGCCTTCCACCTGGTTTTGTAGAAAAATTACTGCCGGCACAGCAAGCATTTGACGAGGGTACTCAAGAAATAAACAATCAGAACTTTACTCCGAGACTTCCAGAAGATCTAGGTGGTAAACAGATTGCTCCAGGTACTCCTGTAGAGGAGACTGATCCATATAAAGCGCGTACTCCATTTGAAAGCCGGGCCGGTGTTGCTGGTTCCGCAGCATCACAACAGTTTAATCTGAATCCAACTCAGTTTAAACACATGGAGCAAATGATGAATGGTTTAACAGAGCAAGGTATTTCACCAAGACTCGCTCTTGCTATATCATCGGTAGGGTTCAAAGAATCTGGTTTTAGACCGACATCTGAAGTTTCTTATAGGAACACCAGTAATGATAGAATTAGATCGATCTTTAAAAAGACAAGAGACTTAACGGACGAACAGTTAGACGATCTTAAATCATCTGATGAGCAGTTCTTTGACTATGTTTACAAAACCAAAGCCCTTCAGAAAAGTAAGAACGAAGATGGGTCAGACCATGATCCTGAACCAGGTGATGGATACACTTACCGAGGAAGAGGTATCATTCAACTTACAGGTAGGAGAAACTATCAGAACCTATCCCAAGCTGTTTTTGGTGACGATAGGCTTGTAGAAGATCCTGACTTGGTCAATGATCCTAGGTATGCGGGTATGATTGCTGCTGGTTATCTTACTTCGAAAAGTATGGGTAAGCCCATTACTGAATATCTCAAGGAAGCCGGCATTGATCCTACCAGTGAAAACGTTACTCAAGAACAGGTTCAGAAAGTAATGGATGGTGCCTATGCTAAAGTAGCTGGACGGAAAGCATTAAGAAATCAAGATGGTTCTCTTAAAGTAAACGCCACGGTCTTTGAACAAGGCATGGGTAAGATGCAAGGGTTTGTTAATACGAACATTAACAGTAATGAGGTTTTTAATAAACTTGATCTGAAAGGTGCTCCTGTTAAAATCCAAGATGGTAAAGAGGTTTCTGCGCAAGCAGGTGACCCACAAGCAGAGCGTAGACAGGTTGGTCAAATATCTGTTAAGCCAATCAAAGGTTTTGCCGGCGGTGAAGAAATGCCTGACGAACCAGTAGTTGAGCCTGCAGCACCTGCAGCACCTGCAGAAAAGGTTGTAGCCGAAGAGCCAGCAGTTGAGAAGCCAGCAACTGAAGAACCGGTAGTTCAAAAGACGGAACCCGCAGCTCCTTCTGAGCTTGCAGACTTACCTCAAGATAGTATTTTGAGGTATGCCCCATTGTTTACATCTGCAGGTCAGACATTAGCTGCTGCATTTGAAAAGCCTACTGTAAGGGATCGTAAAACGTACAATGTAAAGAATACTGACGTAGCAGAGACCTTGAATGTAGATCCAATGTTGGCCGCTTTGAATGAAACAGAGGCGTCCGGCAGACAATCGCTGGTTTCGAATATCACAGACTCTGGACAGCTAATGGCATCTCTTTTATCGCTGTCTTCAAACATGGCCGACAAAAGATCAAAGGTTGCAATGGATAAGCAAATGTTTGATACTAATCAACTGGATCAGTTGGCACAAAGTCAAGCTAGGGTAGACTTGGCAAATCAACAAGCAGAGTTTCAAACAGATGCAGCAAACGATGCTAACTTGGCAGCGTATAGTGATAATCTCAACACGGCGCTTGTTGGACTCGCTCAAAATGTTGGAAATCTTGGTCAAGAAATATCCGATCGCAACATTCTTAAAAAGATAAATCCATTTGGCCCCGATGGTGAAATTGTAAATCCTGGGGCATTACCCTACTTCTACTCTATGTTAACAGGACAAACTCCTGGTACTGAGACTGAAGTCAAGATTGACGAAGAGGGTAAAACTACTACTAAAACTACTACAGGAGATGGCAGTTAATCGGTTTAGTAAACAAAGAGCTATTGCTCAGTTTACTCCTCAGTCCTTAGAAAAAATGTCTATAGTACCAAGGTTCTATGGACAACAGTATCAGCAAAGAGAGGCTATAAAAAGTAACCTTTCGAATCTTAACATAGATTCAGCTAGGACTACTGCAGATATGCAGAGAGCTAAGGAGCTTCAGTCTGAAATGAGTAACCTTATTCAACAAGACACCGATCAGTTTTTAAAGGAAGGTTTTGCAAGCGGTGATGCTAGAGGTAGGTTGAATAACTTGATAAAGCGGTATCGAGAAATCCAAACCAATGATGTTGCTGTTCTAAATGCCAGAGGTCAAGCATTCAATGAAGATCTTAAGCAGTTTGAAGAGATTGCTGAGAAAGCAAAGCTTCCTGGAGAAAGAGAGTGGGTCGATGCTCAAAAACAACGGTATATTCAAAGAGCTGAGTCTGTACCATTGCAAAGTGACCAGGGTCAGAACATTTTGTCTTTTGGTGGGACTGGTTATGTAGATTATGTAGACTACAGAAAAGACATCATGGATTACTTTTCTTCTGCAGATGTTCTGGAGAATGTTCAAGGTATGTCCAAGGATCAAGCAACTGCTTTGTTTGGCACCACAGATCTCAACAACATCAGCTATGCCTTTGGGGAAACTAAGGCTAGAGCTATGTCAGCAGCTCAAGCTTTAACCAATGCATACGTAAATGATCCATCACGTCAGTCATTCTTCTTGAGAATGAATGAGCTGTACGGAGGGAACTCAGGTGTGGAGTATGTCGACGCCGTCGATGCTGAAGGTAAAACGATTATGGGACCCGATGGTCAGCCTCAGAGAAGGGCTGTAATCACGGCTTTTAAAACAGACGCAGACGGTAATGTAATCGGTATCGATGCATCTACTTCCTTGGGGTCTGCTTTGGATGCTGCTGTTCAAGCCAAGTATGGAGTAAGTTATGGAGTCAATGTAAAAGGCTTTTCTAAGTCAGGTGGTGGCAGAAATGGATTTACTGTCGATGTATCCAAGCTTCCTATAATAACTACTGCATTTACTACCGAGGGTGAAGAAACCAAGGTCAATACAATGCAGCTTTTAAATACTGAGCTTGAAGAACAAAGTGCGAAGGTTACTCAACTTCAAGATGAATCTTCGCGACTTGGTCTAAACATGTTCCAAAAACTCCAAGAGTCACAAGCTCTCGAAAGAATTGCTTTTGTTAATCCCAACGGTAACCCTGGTGCATTTCAGCCAGAGAAGATGATGATTGGTGCGTCCAGGGTTGCTTCTGAAAATATTACAAAGTCACCTAAAGAGCAAAGAGCTGCTCTTGTTGAGTATCTCAGTGGTTATGTAAAGAGTCCTATTGAAGCCGGTGCTGTAGCAGACGAGCTTATGAAAAACAGTTCTTCAAATCTTTTAGAGTACCACGGTCTTCAAGAAGAATTGAATAACACTGTTGATGGAGTAAGCCTTCTTCAATCTATGAGAACTTCTAAGATTGAAAGGATTCAAGAAAAGTGGGCAGGCGACGTTTATCTTAGTGAACAGTTTGCTCATTATGCTACAAACCCAAAGCTTGAGGGCTATGGTTCAAAGTATACATCGCTTGGCTCGTACGAAGAAGTTGAGGCAACTTGGGGTAGAGCTGTAGATGCTTTTGTTACAGATATTAAAAGCGTAAACGAGTATTCCCCACTTAGCCAACAGTGGAATATCTATAAGCCAGGAGTTGACTACGATAATGTGGATCCTACACTTCTTCAAGAAGACTTTGAAACTCTTTCACGAAGATTAAAAACTGCTATTTGGACAGCTGATTATAGTGAAGGTGTTCCGAATATAGATCAACAGCTTACGGAGATTGAGGAAGATCTTAACTATCTGAGTTTACAAGATAGAAATCTTATTGGTGAAACTGGTATAAGTACGGTTATAGGCAGAAGTGTTCAAGACTTTATAGGACCTGTTGCAGGTTTTATTGGAGAAGGTGTTTCAGAATTTTTTGAAAGCGCTGTTGGAAGAGGCGACATGGAAGGCCTTGATTATTTTTCCGGAGCTTTTGGCGGTGCTTTTCAACAACGAGGTCGTGCTCAAACCATGGCAAACCTAATGGGTACTATGCGTGATCTAGAAACAGGTATCTATGCAAACAGTGAGGCTGTTAAAGAAGTAACTGATCAGTCTGCTATTTCGCAAGGAGTTGTATTTGTAGCGGATCCTCCAGGAAGTACCCAGTATCAAACATACATGGATCGCTTTAAGACCACTGTGACCGACGTATTGGAAACGCAACCTGTTTCTAATCTTCCTACACCAAGCGGTCTTTCTGTCCATCAGTATTTGAGGGAGGTAAAAAATATCGATATCCCTAGTGATAAACCAATTGACATTTCAAAAATGAAGGTCAATATTGGTTTTCATACTAATGCAGTGACCAATCAAAACGAACCTACAATCGTTCTTACGGGTCAGGTTGGGTACATGGGTGATGAAAAGATGGTTTACGAAGAGGCAGGTTCTGTACACTTAGACGTAACTTCGATTCCTTCGATTCAAGACCAGAGAGAAAACATGGATGCAATCCTTTGGTGGACCAGTAACACTAATGCTAACGCAAGTCCGGCCCAACAAAAAGCAGCGTCTCAGTTTAATCAGATTGTAGGTAGTGAGCTGATTTCTAGTCAGTCCCTTGTCATGGATGCTATATTGCACCCACCTCAGCAGAAAGAAACTCTTAAGATAAATCTAGATCCTGGTCAAGGACTTGCAGGAATTTCTCAGATTCCTCCAGTCGAGTTAGTAACTCGTCAAGATCAGAATGGTCGTTGGGAATGGAGCTTTGTAGAGGGTGGTCCTCTCGAAGTATTTGGTGCGCCAAATCAAGCTAAGCTTGGTGCACTCTACGAAAGAATAGGTCTTCACGCGTATCAATCTATTTTTGAAAATGGCGGATAATACAAACGATGGTAAAAAGGCCAGCTCTAACATCATTGGTGGGCTGAATGCAATCGTTAATCAAAGTACTCCCAGACAAGGAGCAACCTCAAGTCTTGTAAACATACCGAGTAGGCAAATGAATGTGCCTCTTACACTTGATGTAAAGAAGTACATGCAATTTGCTCCAGACAACAGAGTTCCTTTATACTCTGATGCAAAGTATGTTCAAGATTTAGGTGCCGCCTATCAAGGAAACCTTCGCAGGAATCTAAGTGCTATACCCAGAATGGCCACTACTGCATTGTTTGAGGTTGGTCAAATGGCTGCTGTTCCTTTGGACTTTGTACTAAGTGGATTCAATAACAACGATCCGTATAGCCACAAGCAAGACTTGGGAAACATCTCCAAGGGTCTTAGAGATACTGAAGAAAAAATCAAGGAAGCATACTTTCCAATACTGTATCGTAGCGATTACAACGATAAGTCTTTTCTTGAGCAGATTACGTCATCAGAGTTTGTAGGCGATGAGTTAGCCCAAGGTGTAGGTTTCTTTGCTGGAATGATGATACCTGGTGCCGCCATGGCAAAACTTGGTGGCTTTAAGGCTTTATCTAGAGGACTTAGGCGTGCAAACCTACATGCTGTAAACTCAGCGCGTAAAAGTAAATTCTGGCGTGGTCTTGCTGAAAAGAAAGGAGTTGACCTAAAGAGATCTCGTTGGATGCTTAGTGAAGAAGCTGCTGACAAAGCTGCACTTCATACATATACCGCACACCAAACATTTGTTGAAGCACACTCAGAAGCTGCTTTTGCTAAGGAAGAAGCTTACAATGAGCTGATGCACAAAATGCAGAGCGGAGAGATCAATCCTAAAACAGGTAAGCCTTGGACCGTTCAGGATGTAGAGAGCGCTGTTTCAGGACTTGGTAGCTCGATCTACTGGTACAACCTTGCTGTCCTTGGTGCCTCGAACACCATAATGAACAACATGTTGTTCGGAGCGCGTAAGCTTAAAGGCTATGATCTTAGCGATGCTATGAAGGCCGAGAAAGCTTTGGATGCAAATAAGTATCGCAGAGCTTGGGATAGAGCTAGCAAGTTTATAGGTGCTGCAGGAAAAGGTATTCTTTCTGAAGGCTTTTGGGAGGAAGGCATGCAGACTGCTGGTGAGATGGCAGCTAAAGCCATGGTTCTTGAAAACAAAGACCCTACTGCATTTGGTTTGATTGCCAATACACTTAACAACTACACCGGAATGCTTGTTACCAAAGAAGGTCAGAAATCGATCTTCATTGGTTCTTTGCTTGGTGCCGGACCCAGTGTGTTAGAAAGATCTGGTGAGATCAAACGTGCTAAAAGCGTCTATGAGGCTCTAGAAGAGTCAAGGAACAATTTGATCAATGTGTATCTCAAACCACTTGTCGGTGACATTTACGAAAGAGATGCAAGCGGTAATTATCGTGTTGACGAAGAGACTGGTGAGTATGTTCTAAAGGTTGCAAACATTCTTCAGAATGCTGAGCAGCAACTTGGAATGCAAAGAACTTCTTTGGAGTTGCAGGCTCTTGCTGAATCTGATCCTGAGCAGTTTGCAAAAGTCATCAAAGAACAAATCGTTCCTCAGCTGATCAAGTCATATGCTCGCTTTGATGAGACTCTTGAGATGCTTCAAGAAGATCTTGCTAACGAGTTGAAGGAAATTCGTGAACTGCATCCTGACATGGAGTTCATCGTATCTCTTGATGAGATCAAAAAGATTGGTGAGAACATGCGACAAGACCGTAAAAACATTCAGCCTATTGCTGATTTTTACGCGTTTTCCGAGGAAGCCAAATCAGATCTTCAGTCAGAAAATAAAGAAGACCAGATTCTTCCACAGCAGTTTGCAGAAGAAGTAATTATCGATCCTTATTTAGATCTGAGTAATCGTATTCGTTCTGTAAAACGAGACATACTTACTGCAGAATCTGAGGAAGATATCAAAAAGCTCGAAGAAGATCTTGAAAAGCTTGAGGCAAACGCCAAGCTTTTTGAGGACATGAATTACACCACATACAACAACCTCTATAAGCGCTGGAAGAAAAATAGATCTATTAGAATTCGTAAGTACGAAAGAGCAGCTCTCGCTTTACAAGAGGCCTCCATCAATCCTGCTACTCAACATCTTAGTGATGAAGCAGGTGCTTTTTGGAATCAACATCATGTCTCAGACGTGTACTCTTCTCAAGAAGGTCAGAAGACGCATGTTTCTACATCTGAGTTTAACCTTGTAGATGCTGATGGAAACGTTGTAGACACCGGTGTTAAGCTAATGCCTCCGAGGGATAACTCAGGTCTTGGTATGCAAGGTCAGGGACTTACTTTGTTTTCCCAGAACAATGAGTACCGTCTTAACTATGACAATGATGGTAACCCAGTAATTACTCACGTAGGGACTCTCATGTCAGATTCCAAAGCTGTGGATCTTTCTGAGCAAGTAGAAGCGCTGACGCCTGCCGCAAGACGTAATTACGAGACGTACAAAACTCAGTTCCCTGCTAGCCAAGAAAGTCTTGATGCTATTAACAAGGCTATTGAAGGTCTGAACAACAGTCAGGTAGATAAAGCAAAACGCAAGGCTTATGAATTACTGGCTGCTGAAATTACCCAAGAACTCGAGGGTTCTAAGAACAACACTAAAGTGTTTTTTGGTGAGAGAGGTCTTGATAACCACAGTTTAGCCGTGGTTAAATCTGCTGAAGACGTTGCAGCTACTAACCGTAGAAGAATTGCCGCCGAGGCAGTTGAGACCATGTCTGAAGCATTCGATCTTTATTTAGAAAAGATCGGTAACCAGGGAACTCGTTCTGGAGAAGAGTTCAATACCATGGCAATGGATCTCCTTAAGCAGCTTAAGGCGGCTGTAAAGAATCTTGACGACGTTCCTAACAACCTATTCTCAGAGTTCTTTGATAAGATCACAGAGCGCTCTGAAGACTTGCAGAAAGTTGAGCAAGAGCTTTCCGATAAGAGAGATGAGATTGTAGATCGTCTTGAAAAAGAGATTCTTAAGCTCACTAAGGGTAGTGCTGTTTCCAGACAGCAGTTGATCGACTCTCTTAAGTTCCAACTCAATCCCGATATAGATCAAGCTATTGAAACTCTGACTGAGCAAGCTGAGCAAGAGCCAGGTTTTGATAAAACTAATTTTGATAAAACTGTAGCTGAGATCAAAGCTCTTCAAAAAGAGTTTGACGCTATCGGGGCTAAAAACAAAAACCTAGGTATTGAGGAGCAGCTTAAGAGTGACTTCGAAAAAGTAGCTATGTTATTTGCTGCAGAGATTGAAGAGACCTACGGTGAAATGGATCCTGAGTTGCTTCGAGCAATTGCTACTGAGAAAAATTATGGTGACAAGAACCTCATTGAACATCTTGCGGATTACTATGGGAAGCTCAATGATCCTACGATCGATGTTAAAAACCCAGAACCTACTATTGAAGAAGCCGCTAAAGAAAATTCTGAAAAGCGGGATGAATCAGACAAGCCTCTTTTAGGTAACGATCCGGAAAACTTTTCTAATATGATCCGGGCTGGTTTGGATGAGGTTTCAAACGAAAAGCAGCTTGAGATCTATTTGAGAAAGTTGAAGGCAAGTATTACTCTCTCTGACTATGAGCGGAGTCATATGCAGTCTTTGATTGCTGCCAGAAGGTATCATCAAATCTTTAGACACGGTATAAATCGTAAGATCGATCTTAACGAAAACACAGTACTGATCAGTTACGAAGCGCTAAAAAGCGGTGCTTTTAGAAGGGAGTATGGTGAGGTTGCAGATCGAATTGTGAAAGCAAATGTTTTGTTCTTTCACGGAAAGACCAAGGTTACTCAGAATGGTGAGTTGGTAGAGATACCTAAGATGAGCAACTTCAACTCTATTCCACCGAGTGATGTCAAAGAAGCTATGAGCGACATCAAGATGGTTTTTATTAACCCGGATGGAGGTAAGCTTGCAACCAATACTGTAGACCCTAGGGACGCTGGAGAACTAACCTTGAACAGGTATGAAGAGCGACCTGAGGATATCATATTTGTTTCAATCCTTTCTGATAGAAACCTTGAAGGTCAAAAAAATAAACCTAGCTTTTTATTTAAACAGCCAGGTGGGGTTGTAGAGCCTAGATACAGAGATCTGGATAAAGCTGATGTAGATAAGATCAATCGATTCAAGAAGGCCTACTCTGCAATCATAAGCCAAGCAAAGAAGACACCAATTCCATTGGCCCTGTCTTCGTATACGATTGGTAATTTTTCAAAAGCTTCTGCTGTACCGTTCGAGCAAATCCTTGAAAACGGTACCACTATTTCAGACTTTATAAAAGACAACAACCTAATGCCTCCTGAAATGAGAGGTCGTTCGTTTTTTGAGTTGTCTGATCCAAACGTAGGAATGTTTACGATTGCCGATAAGAGGGGTAACGATCCTTCTTTGAATGCAAGGCGTTTTATGAAACCTGGATTTCACTACATGAACATCCAAGGTCTCACTACAGTCCTTGCTACAAAGCGACTGAGTGACTCAGATATTCAGAACTTCATTGATGGAATCAATTGGATATCGAACAACTACTCAAAAGCCGATAGGTCTGATATCGATCGACTCATTGATCATTATAAAACCAAGTTTTATTTCAGACCTTACGATCAAATACTTGAGGGAGCACACCCTAACAGTATTTTCGTTGGGCGTGTATTTGGTTCTCTGAACAACGAGTATACCATAGCATTTACGGATAATAATCTGAAGCTTACTGAGTTTACTATCAACACAGCCAATCTTTCAGATGAAAAGAACATTTCTGCTCTTAGAGACATGTTGGCTTCAAAGAGCTACAGCACTGTTTATGCTAACCTTGGTAACACCAAGAACTTTTTTGGAAGGGTTGACTTTAGTGGTGCTCAACCAGAGTATTTAGATAAGCACGATTACCCTGAGTACATCAATAGGATGGCTGACAAACTTGTCACCATCTTCAAGAAGCCTAAGTTTACTGATCAAGCTAGCTCAACTTACTTACAGAGAGAGGCGCTTACATTTAATCCGAGTGCTCAGTTCACACCAATGATGCCTGAGCAGCACACTGTGGTTGAACCAGACGCAAATCCTGAAGCCAATCCGGATCCTTCAGATGTATATTCTCAACCGGGTGCGCCTTCACAGACTGAAAATGATCCCAACGTTATTTCAGATAGCGAAGCCAAGTCTTTGTTAGAAGATCCAGCTATTTCTGAAATCATTACAGAAGCTATTGAAAAAGCTAACTATCAGGAAATCATTTTACCCAAAGAGTACTACTCGAATGACTTTGGGGGGAATGTTATTTCTCCAATAACTCTTCAGGAGCTTACTGATGAGTTAGACCTTATAGGTTCTTTAACTGAAGAAGATCTTAGAGACACTCTTGTTGAAGTAATTAAAGCTCAGTTTAGAAAGGTCACTCCTCCTGGCGAAGGAACTACAGAGCAGG
>Ga0070751_1001276_pt1 | contig 14945 bp, 26 predicted proteins | sample VirMetDEL_Aug_28_FD_78514 | JGI IMG/M metagenome (GOLD analysis project Ga0070751, IMG submission 78514) | Aqueous microbial communities from the Delaware River and Bay under freshwater to marine salinity gradient to study organic matter... | ecosystem: Environmental > Aquatic > Marine > Coastal...
GTTTGCAGCGTCATCGAAAGAGTCCCGTGTTACTATCATCCTTTCTCGCCTTTCTCAATTTTGTCTTTTTTTTAGTGGTTTTCTTTGTAGTTTTTGCCGTTGTTACTTTCACAGTTTTTGTTTTTGTTCGATTCCGAAGGAAAGTTTGAAATTCTTCCGCCATCAATTCAGGGAATACGTCGTTGAGGTATTCACTAATTGATCGACCGTAAAGGTTGGCCTGTTCGGTGACGAAGGCGTGAACTTCTTCATCGACTCGGGCAAATAAGTTGAATTTTTTCTTTTTGACCTTTACTTCCATTTTAATCTCCTAAATGTCATTCGGCTCGGGAGGTGCTTCCCTAACCGGTTTTTGGTTAAGCATGTTAACCCATTCGAGTACTTCTTTTTCCTCAGATTTTTTAATATCTCTGCTTGCGATAATTCCTAATCTAATGAATGTACCTTTATCATTCTTTTCCTTCTTCCCTGTCAACTTAATAACCTTCCCATAGGGAGGTTTGCCCATTTTTTGATTAATTAAAATCTGTGTGGCCAGAGCTTTACCGGCACGAAGGGAGGTTTTTTTGAAACCTAGAATGAAAGGAAGAGGTTCGCCTGGGAGTAGAACGTAAAAATTCATAACCAAACTATATGTGAGTCCATTATCTTGATAAGGTCGGTTAGCGTTCATGGCATTAAATGGTTCGATTTCTTTCAAATCACCATTTGAATCAAATACGTGCCATACCTTGTACATGCTCAAAGGGATGAATTCCATTGGTTTGTCGATAGACCCCAATACCTTGTTATCCATATTTGAAACAAAGTCGCCCATCTTAGCATCACCATCAACTACTTGAGGCGATTGAGGTTGCATGGCGAATATGCGAGGTAGTTCGATATCATTTGCTGATACACCTACATCGGCCATAGTTGGTTCGCGGTAAGTTACTTCACCTGGTTTTTGTGTGGTCACGGCGTTTGTCATTCTAAGCTCCTTTAAAGCGTAGTTGTGTATTTACGATAGGTGCCTCTAATCCTGGGATTTCGTGGTCGAGTCCTTTTTCTTCTTTAGTGTCATTATAAAATTTATTAAGTGCCTGGGAGTTAACGGTCGCGTAGGCGTAGAGTAGCTCTTCTCCTCCCTCTTTGATTAGGTATCTGAAAAGGGCCTTTTTACTGTCCATATCTTTAGGGGTAGGCACTGACAGTCGGTCGACTTTGGTCACTGTTCCGACACCATCGAGAAAGTATTTACTCTTACCATTTTCCTCAAGTGCTTGCAATAATTCATACTCTTTTTGCTTGTACACTTTATGCGCTTCCTTCGAGTCTTTTGAAAGAGCTTCATAGTGTTTCCGCGATTCCTTGTAGTCCAGTACCATTTGATCTAGTTTTTCCAGTTCCATTCCTACCCCCAAATTTATCAATTATGGCATTTGCAACATCTTGCTTATTTTGAAGAGCGTCCATAACAAGCTCGTCAACTGTCCCCTTGGTCACAAGATCTATTCTTAAAATTGATTTGTGTTGTTGACTCCCCCCTCGGTGACACCTGGCCTCGCTTTGTTTGTCCTGCCCAAGAGAGAATGTCCTCGAGTAGTAGATCATCGTATTTGCTTCGACAAGGTTGACACCAATTCCACCGGCCTGTTGACTTGCAACAATTACACGACAATCGCCATTTGATCTGAATAAGTTCATATTGTCGTTCTTTTGAGACTCGCTTTGTTCCCCCGTCAAAAAAACATATTGGACACCTTCCTTCCATTTGAATTTATCCTTTAGCATTTGACCGATTATCTTATGATCTTGTTTGAAGCAGGCCCATACAACGACTTTTGATTCTTGTGTGGACTGTTCGAGAAGTTGTTCGAGGGCGTCCAGGCGGGGGTTTTTATCAAAAGGGATTGTTCTACTATCACTGGTAATAGCAAAGCCGGATATGACCTGCCTCATTTTCATTGACTTGGTTATGGCAAGTTGTGCAACGATATGATCATTTTCATTCAAAAATGAAACAAAATCTCTTTCAAGTTCGCAATAGATTTTTCTCTGTTCGTTAGACATTTCCACCTCAACGCATTTTCTAATGAGAGGAGGTAGGTCAAGACACTCGTCTTTGGTCGCCCGTAGGGCCTTAGAATATAATTTTTTGTTGAGTGCTGGAAACATGTCGGATCGTTCGATCCATTTAGGGAAATAGTTGTGGCGACCCACCCATGCGGCGTTTTCGTCGTAAAAGTAAGTTGATCTATATGCAAGGAAATTTCTTCCGAAGGTTTTTCCTCCGTCGAGGATTTTATAGGGTGAAAAAAGATCAATAGCTGAATTAAGTATAGGAGTACCAGACAAGAGATAGCGGTGGTCGCACGGTCGGGCAATCTTTTCAACTATTTTTGTCCTTTTTGCTTGTCCATTTTTGAGCAAGTGCGCTTCATCACAGACGAGGATTTCGGGTTTCCATTTGAGGAGATAACCGGCAATATCGGTGGTAACGAGAGCTTCATAATTGATGATAATGATGCCGTCTCGATTGAATTCTTTGAGAAATTCTTTTCGTTTTTTCCCAGCTTTGTTGAGGACATGAATATCCTTTTCGGAAATATCTGAATGAATAAGGAATTCATTTTTCCAGTTTTGCAAAGTGATCAAAGGGGAAAGGATAAGAGTTCTTTTAACTCTATTTTCTTTCCAATATTTCAATCTTAAAATCTCGATTGCTGCCTTTGTTTTACCTGTCCCCATTTCCCACCAAAGCGCCATATCCTGCCATTCTTCACTTGCGATAATGGCCTTTAATTGGTGTTTATAGGGTGGTATTTTGAATTCAAGATTTTTTGACATTACTTTTCCCCTTTTGGGAAAAGTTGATAAGCTCGATATGCAGTTCTTTCATCACGATAGCTTGAGTAAGTAGAGCGGCGGCGTTTTGGTGAGATAGATCTTTTTGAAATTTCATGTAGAGCGATTTTACGTGTTCTCGTGCTTCGATTTGTGTAGGTGTTTCTTTTAATTCCGTCATTTCCCATGTCCCCATTTTAACACATTGCAAGCAATAGTGCTAGCAAATAACGCTATGCCAGTGAAGAAACCGACAAGAAAAAAGTTTATGCCGATATTGACGGGAAGTAAATAAAAATTTTAGAGTAGACTTTCCGGGCACTTATAGGCCACGTTGTTGCTGAAAAAAGAAAAGGCCTCGGATAGATTTGGACATCTCCGTAGGCCTTCAAAATCATACCAAACACCCATAGGAGGATGCATGATTCAAATTGAGTACCAAAAGAACGGAAGTAACGCAAGAAAGAAAGTTGAGTTAGTTGAATTTCAAGGACTTGATACACACCTTGGATTATTTACAAAACTCGATGAGTATATTGGTCAAATCGAACCCAGTGAACGTGTGAATCTCCATTATACCGTAGGTTACGTCGCCGAACCACACATGGTCAATGAGAAGTGGGTACACAAAAAATTACGCTATCAGCAAATAATCCCTATCGATATTGATTGGAAAATTAATGAAGAAGTGCAAACTTTGCCAAAAGATAAATGGCAGACTTATCGGGACTTAATCGCAGGAATTTGTGAAATCAATCCCGAATGCATGAGTGTTATATGGTCAGGGCATGGTCTTCACTTTCTTATACACACAAAAAACCATATGACCGAGGCGTTTATCACCCAAACAAGAGATAATTATAAAGTCTTGTGTGATTGCCTGAATGAACGCCTATCAGTCTACCAATTACCTGGAAAGTGTGACACCGGAGTCTACCGAAAAGGGGCCACACTCAGATTACCGGGCACGATCAATCGTAAACCGAATATGCCCGATGCAAAAAGTGAACTCCTTCAAGTAGGGTGGGAAATTGCATGGTCGCTTGATAGGTACAAACCCGATAAAGAGACCTCTTCTCGAAAAGAAGTCCTAACAAAAACCCATGATAAAAAGGCCGTACTAAGTGGGTGTACTTTCCTCAAATATGCAAAAGAAAACCCTGACAAAATTGACCGAAAAACATGGTGGTTCCAAAATACTGTGTTGGCCGTATTTGGTGAAGGAATTGTCCATGAGTATTCTAAAGGCTATAAGACTTATTCCCATCAAGAAACCCAACGAATGTATGAGGATATTGTTGGGGGAAATTATGGCCCTGCTTACTGTAAAACAATTGATAAATGCTGGGGTAGATGCCACGAATGCCCGTACTATAAAAAGGTCAATAAACCTACTGATATTACCTCAAGTGATTTCATATCGACCGCTAGTACCGGCTTTAGAAAAAGAATCTATGATGATCAGGCCAATTTGAAAAAGTCACCCGTTGATATAGAGGGCCTTACTCTGCAATTTAAAAAAGAATACGGCCCTACAACTATTATCGAGGGTCTAGGGTTTTACTACTATGATGGGAAAAGTTGGCTACCTATTTCAAAAGGGTTTATAGCACACTGGGCACAACAAAAGGTGAGCAACCCCATCCTTTCAAGTGGGGAAGCAAAAGAAATCGTCCATTATGTTTACCATCAAGACTATGTAAAACTCGCGCAAGCACTCCATAATAACAAAGGTAAGCTCAACTTTAAAAATGGTGTGTTCGATTTTAAAACCAACCAATTCAGGGAGCATAGAGCAAATGATTATTTCTTCTATCAACTTGATTGCGAGTATGATCCGACAGCAAAATGTACACAGTGGGATAAATTTTGTACGGAGGTCATAGGCGATGAAAAGGTTGTGAGATTTCTTGAGGAATACATCGGTCAAGGTCTGGCCGGAGTCCCTAATCGTGTTCACGAAACCGCCGTCATTTTCAATGGTAGTGGTCGAAATGGTAAATCAACTTTCCTCAATGTTATTCGCTATATTCTGGGCGATAAGACTATTATCGACAATGATGAGGCACCTTTAGTTGAGGGTGACAAAACCGCTTTCAGTGCGGTTACTTTCGCCAATCTTGAAAAGAATGCTTTAAGCATGGTAGGTAAATTATTCAACTTGTCTGACGAGTCCCCTGCTAACGCCGCCAACGATGCTCAACTTCGAGATAAATTTAAGGCCATTGTATCAGGTAACACCACCGAAGTTAAAAAACTTTACCTTGATAGCACTCAACAAAGTCTTAATGTGAAAATGATCTTTTCCATTAATCGCCTATTTTTCAAAGGAAGCGATGATAGGGCCTTTCTCGAACGATTTAAAATCGTCCCCTTTACTAGGTACTTTCAAAAAAGAGCGCGTAATAAAAACCTGGCCGCTGAATTGATTAAGGAGGCCCCTGGTATCGTGAATAAATTTATACAGGGTCATAATCGCCTTAAACTTCAAGATAACGAATTTACCCACAGTCCTATCCTTGATGAAATGACAAAAGAATATCAAAGTGGTGACCCAATTTATCAATTCATTGATGAAATCCTTGAAGTTACTGGTAATAAAGAAAACTATGTCCGAAGTGATGAGTTATTCGCACGGTTTGAGCAATTTAATAAAGGTGGTTTTGAGATAAAAAGACAACCTTTCTTAACCGGATTACAAAGCATATTACAACCCATGCTCCCACAAGATTTCAAAGTTGTTCAACAACCTCGAGAAGAAAAAAGGCATCGATGTTTTTATGGTATCCGTTTTTATGAAGGAGAGGATTTATAAAAGACCGGGGGGAGTAACTTCCCCGGCCTAATAATCGTAAGCGTAGGCCTCGCACACCCCTTGCTTACAGACTGTGACGGCGTCACAACTTTTTTTCATTGAATAATACCCGGTGAGGTGGGTGCAAAATTCATCGTCGAACCCCTCACCTTCATAGGCAAAGAATACTTTATAGCTTGGGTCGTAGAAATTAAAGCGTCCAATCTCGACCTTCATTTTGCAAAGACCACCATCGACTTCCCATTCCCCAGCGGTCTCATTTCTTTGATCCGGGTTAGTGCCCGGAGGTTGGGGGGTGCCCTCGTCGTAAATAAAGAAGGTTTTACCCTTATCGACTCGATTTCTGAAAGTGGATCCAAATAGAGGCACCGAACAATCTTGATGAAAAGGCTCTTCGGTGGAAAAGTCAAGCTCACTTGTGGAATCGAGTATGTCCTCGGTCTTGTCCAAACCACACCCATAAAGTAAAGTTATTAACAGGAAGAATGTTGTTGCTTTCATTTTTCCTACCTCCGATACTTCATTTTAGACGAAAACCTAGCGCAGTGCAAGCACTTTCGCAAGCACTGCGTATTTTTCAATAAAATCTATTGAGATTCTTTCCAAGTTATTGTCGCCTGCGCAGAGGCGTTCACCGTGCCCGAACCCAGGGGCATGACCGCCAAGACTAGGACGTCTCTTGTACCATCGATTGCACTTCCGAGAAGTTGAGCATTATCAACATTGTGCGACCCGGCCCCACCTTTTTGAGCAGAGTTGATAAGGCCGCCATCAATAATTTGACCGGCCGTAATGGTCAAAGTCCCGTCACCTACGGCTTCCTCAATGGCACTATTTGTGTGTGCTGAAAAGCTAAAACTTCCCCCGGAAATCGTCGGGTTGAAATACAACCTCCATTCATAATCATCGGAAGTCCTTGATAAAATATGTAGGTCAAGAGGCCTCACCTCCGTGCCTAGATGTGTTGACTTTAGCCTCATGGCCAATAGAGGATAGACTGTCCCGGCCGTTGCACAAGAGACGGGGGTATTGCCATTGCCGAAAAAGTGGGTAATCCCTGTCCCATTAGTTTCACCTCCTTCACTAATAACAGTCGCACAAATGTGCTGCATGGATGATGCAGGCCCTGTCCCATCGTTTGAAATTTCATATCGAAGGGGAAGGTTAGGGGTAGACATAAACACCACGCCCAACGCATTGGCATTGAGAAACTCATGGCAATAGTACACTTTACCGTCTACAACAAAGCCCATCCTCACACGGCCTACTCCAAGCCATTCAATATCGATGATAAGTATTTGCGTTTTTGATGAATCAATGGCAATACCCGACTCACCAAGACCATCCATTGAGTCAATATTGAACGAAGTGTAGGGCACTCTTTCCTCACCAGGTGACCCGGAAGTGTTTGACCGTCTCACCACATTGATAGCACCGTCTTTTGATTCAAAGTAGATACCATTGTTTTCATCGAAATAGCCCACTCTCGCTGTAATCCCATCGGCCGCCTCACTTAATTGGGCCGTTTGAAGAATAAGGTGAGATTTCCCACTGGAATAGTTAAACCTCCGAAAAGATTGACGCACTCTCGTACCTGCGGTGAGGTTGGAAACCGATAAAGTCGTGGAAGCTGTATCAGCGTTGTGAGTCGAGGTGGTTCCACTTCCCGAAGTTTCTTGATCGTCAAACTCCAAGGGTAGGTTGGTGCTTATCTGCTTTGAATCAAACAGGGTATGTGGGTTTGACACCCTAAGTCTGGCAAACCCATCAATCGACGCGGAGTCTGCAAATTTGATTTGTTGCTCATTTATGTTTTTGTGAAGTATGTGATTAGGCATTATTAACTCCTTTTTTAGGAGTATATCTGAAAAGGGTTAAAGTTTCATATTTCCTTCTCAAGGTAAATCATGTCCCCCTCAATATGAGAAAGTTTCATCCCATAGGCCAATAAAACCTTCATATTCATTGTGGGGTTGTTGCTATTCATGTCCACACTTCCATAAAGTTTCACTATTGGATAAGTTTGTTTTTCTTTTTCGATAAGGGAATCGGCCAAATCACTGGCCACATGCCTTTGCCTATAATTAGGGTGTGCCCATAAATCTATAATATAGATTACTGTTTCCCCTTCTACTTCTTGTATCTTATAGGTAAGGAATGCATGAGGGTTACCATGCACTAATGCCCCCTCTCTTTCGTAAATGTAGCTTTCAAACATTTCTAAAGGTGTCATTGTTTGGCCTCTAAAGTTTCAATCTTATCATTTAGTTTTTTCACTATCTCAAAAAGGTCTGAAATGACTTCCTCGTAGTTGTAAGCGTAAGGTATATTCATTTTTTCTCGTGAATGTTTTATTTGCGCACCTATGCTACTTTCCGTAGGGTTGGCGCAGTATTCACACACGGGTTGTCTTTTTTCAGGTGTACAAAAGCACATTTACAAATCCTCTTTTGCAATATTTATTGTCTGGCCTCTAAAGTTTCAATTATACGGTCAAGTTTCTTATTAATACCATAGTTGTGAATAGACAACCCGATAACAAGACCTGCTAATAAGATGTATAGGCCTTTATTCATTGTCTTACTCCTTAATATAGCGAAGTGTACCCGAACCACAATTGAAAAGTAGTTCACGAGTACCATTTTCATCCTGTACGAGAAAAGAACAGGAGTTTTGACCCGCTGGCGGGCAGTTTTCAGCACCATTGGTCTGGTCAACATTGATCTGAAAGGTCTGGATCTGGCCAAGGGTTAAATCACGTTCTTCAAAGGTGATGTTGCTTGTGCAAAAATCAGAGTAGACCTTGCATGTGTTGTTGAATACCAAGCTTGCATTGATGCTTTCGTGGTTCCATGTACCTATCAAAAGTGGGTCGGTACTGCAAGTGGTTGGTGTTGAGGTCGATGAGGAGGGTGTTTCGCCGCCCCCACCGCCGCCGCAGCTTGAAAGTAAAATGGTTAAAATTAATAGTTTAAGTTTCATTATTTACTCCTTTTCTATGATGCTATATTCTTTTTGTTTCGATAAAAGATACTCTTTAAGCCACTTTTCTGCGTCCTCTACCGTTTCAAATTCTTTTCCTTTGAGGGGGTAGTCACTATAACCATATAGGATAATGTAGTGTTGTTTTTCTTCCATTATTTAGTCCTTTTTATCTAGTTCTTCATAGACAAAATTTGATTTAGGTACTCCTTTCAAATTGAAAAAGGTGTTACAAGTACATTCATAATTATTTTCTTCGCATATATCTCCAATGTGTATAGTTTCAATCTGAAAGGGTTGGTGGTACTCCCTATCATCGGTTTTACCTATAAGGGCAAGGCCCATACTGTTTATAAAGACCTCATCACCTATCTTTAAATCTTTAAATTGGTTTAGTTTCATTATTTACTCCTTTTTATCTTTATTATTTGGGGATTTTCTTTATTTTCTTCAAATACTAATAGTCGTAACTCACCCTCATAAATCTCAATTGCAAGGAAAGTGTTATCGTATAGGCCATTAAATCGGTCGTTTGAAAGGGTTATGCCATACGAGTTTTGATAAAGTTTCACTATTTCGGTTTTTTCGTTGGTCTCATCGATCAAGGTAAAATCTTGTTTCATTATTTACTCCTTTATTAATAGTTGATACATTCGTATACGTTTCGTTCGTCGTTTTCGTCTTTCCAGTACACTTCGAATTCACCCCAATACCCCGTACCTTCACAAACTTCACAAACTTCATAACCGTCTATTTGGCAGTGTTGGCAACGGTTGGCCTCTAAGACTTGATCGACTTGTTTATCCTTATAGTTTCCCTCGAAAAGGATCTTTCCGGCCCAATCCTTAATTATTATTTGGTCTTTAAGTTTCATTATTTAGTCCTTAAATTTTCGTCGTATAATTTTGTCGTTAAAAACATGGCCAAATCACAATCTGGCCCCGAGACGTGTATCCAAATTTGAGGGTAGTACTTGCCTTTATCGTCTGTTCCAGAACCTGATAAAAATAAATCGATAGACTCACCTGAAAAATCAATACTTGTGAGAGAAACGTCTTGATCAAAAACATTGTGTGTGTATTGGGCCAAATCACGGTGGATGAAATTCATTAATTGATCTAGTTCAATATGAATTGATTTTACAACTTCATCAACGCAGTTATCATAGCTTTTTGCAAATTGTACTAGTAAAGAGTACTCGTTAAGTTTTAAATTTAGTTTTGTTTTCATTATTTAGTCCTTTTGTTTATTGACAATCAAAACCGCTATATTCTCCGTCGTTGCAAACTATAATGGCCGAATAATTGCAGTTTAATTCAGTGTTAACAAAATTTAATATATTTTCGATTGTATATTCTTTAATTGTTCGATCAATTGATAAAAATTCATCCGAGTAATGTTTATCCTTGTCTTTAAGATAAAATAAATGAGATATCCACCAAGGAAAAACAAAGCCCTCTTGAGCGGTTATGCAATGTTTTGGCCGCTCAAATCCACGTAATTCAAAGTATATTTTACGGCCTTTTTTATCTTTAAATGTGGCCCTTATTCTACAGTTACCCACTCCATTAGACTCGGCCTTGTCCCAACCGGCCCCTTCAAAAAATAAAGTTTTCATTATTTAGTCCTTTGGCCCTCGAAAGGGCCGGTAAAGGTTAAGTTTCATTTTATCTACAATATTGTAGCTCTGATTCGATTGATTTAATCACGTCGGGGGTATCATCATGTTCGCAATCAATAAGTTCTGATTTAAAGGCCAAAATATCTCTCATGTTCTCAAAAACAAGACGTGATATATCCTTAAATTCAACGTCTTCAGGAATAAAGGAAGGATCGTCTTTTTCAGCATAATCACCTTGGATAACAATCCGATCTCCGGCCCATCGACCATTGATCTCTTTAAGTAACTTCTCAAGTTTCAAGTAGTCTTTTTTAGTTACATTGATTCTGCCTTTTCCATTGATATGCATGGTGTACTTTTCACCTTTTTCCAAAGGTGGTGAGATAGGATTGTAAAAATCACCACCACCACGGCCATTAGAGTTTGAGAGTAAAACCATTAGGCCCATCATGCCCTCAGTAAAATAGGCCTTTTCCCATAGTTTGGCCCCACCAGCGGAATAGCTCTCTTTTTTATCGAGATTATAAATTGTGTGATATTGTCCCATAAGTTACTCCTTGGTTATGGGTTAAAGTTTCAAATCTCTTTAAGTTCAAAAAAATAATATTCGTCGTTACATATCGAAAATCTAAAATAAGCCCAATATTCAGCACCTATTTTGAATCGTTTTAGTTTCAAAGAACGGCCATACTTGTTTTTCACATCAACAAATTGAGGAAAAGAGGTGTATTTTTTCCCTCGATGAGTGACCTCAATGCGCTCTGTTCGTTCGATATCAAATTGAGTGAGTTTCACTTTCACTCGGTGAATTTGGTTTGGATTAATCATTTTTGTTACTCCTATAAAGTTTCATTTAGTGGGCCTATTTTTTGAAAGAAAGGCCCAATTCTTTTTGTTTTTATCTTTTAAAAACAGTGACTTCTACGTCGTAACAGTCCGAATATTCGCCAGTGAAACTGCAAGTAGTGAAATAGGTATTTTCAGGGTCAATCGCGTTAAAAACAACGTGGTCGGATTCTTCATCCTTAAATGAATTTTCAAATTCAATTAGGGCGTTTTTTGACGCCTCATCGTCGAATTCGCCGTTGACTAAGTCGCAAAAAACATTTCGGTCAAGGTCAATTGAATAAGTGTTGAATTCAACAATTTTACCGTTTTGATGGGTGAATCTCATAGTGTTACTCCTTAAAGCGCAATAATGGCGCAAAATGTTATCAATAAAATGAATTGTTTTAGGTCGTTTTGCCATGGTGCGAGCATGGGTGACTCCTTATAATGTTGGGCCATTCAAAAGGATGAAAATGAAAAGGGCGATAACTATGGTGGCTTGACTTAGTGCGATGAGGTCGTTTTTATTCATTTTTTTGTCCTTTTTTCTCTATTGACTCATTGTAGCATAACCCTTGACTGATTGCAATAGTGCTTGCAGTTTTTGTTGTGTTTTTTGCTTGCATGATTAGGGGTGTTATTTGGGGTAGTTAACGCGGTGAAAATGGGGGTTTTAGCTGTCACGCCGCTGTCACGCCGTTTTAAACTGTCACGCCGTACTTTTAAAATATGCGTGGTGTGTTGTAAATTGGTACGGTGCGCGTGCCTGACACACCGCTATTACGCGACCGCATATGTCACGCGGTTAAGGCGTGACGTCACGCCTTGAAATAGGGACGGCGTGACAGCTAGGAGAACGATCAGGAAGGGCTTGAGGTGGGTTTCAGGGTGGCTGTCACGCCGTTTTCTCTATATACTGAAAAGTACTAAAATTTTTTTGTAATGCTGTCAGTCGCAAAAGGTAAAGTAAAAATATATAAGCAACAGAGGGAAATTTCGATGACGGCGTGACAGTCCATAGTGCGTCATACTTTTCAATAGATTTTGTTGAGGTGCGGTAGATTTGGTGGTTTTGTTTGAATTTCTTACTCAAAATCTTCAATTTTTTTTTTTTTAAGACCGTGCTCTGCGAGCACGATCCGCAAGCATATAGTGCAAGTACCTTTCGTGGAAGATAGAGTACCTTTTGACAATGTGTGTAGTACCGAAAGGGGGGGTGGGGACCCCCAAGCTGCAGCTAGGTCGGTTAGTGTGGAGCACCACACAACCCACCTCAACTTTTCCAACCTCAATTGCCACACCGCACTACAAATAATGCGTAATTTCATCACAACGCACCCCAAGAACCCCTTTTCAGACCCCCTCACATTTCCCTTCTAAGCCATTTCCCCCCTAAACATGATTAATTTACCCTTCCCCCACCAAAAACCTTCTCAAAACGAATCTGACGAGCTAGAACAACCAAGTTTTGAGGGCGGGGCTACGTAGTAAGGTGCCGACGGAAGTCTTTCTCAACAAACGCAGGGCACACCATGGGATGCATCGTCAAAACAAACGCCATGGAGGTGCCCTTTTTTTATGGCCGTGTAGCACAATGGGAGTGCTGCGCCGTTTTGACCGGTGTGAGTGTTGGTTCGAGTCCAACCGCGGCCTTACCCTTTTCGGAGTACCCATGTTTATTATAAATCCCAAACCTGGGACAAAGGTTTTTCACATTTACCGGATTTGGACGGATAGCAATCATAAGATTTGTTATACGGCGGGATTTTACTCAACTTACGAAGAGGCCAAAATGACATACGATGCTATCTTTGCGGGACAAACGGCGTGCGCCCCTCCTAACGGAATTGAGAAAATAACGGTTTTTGGCGATGTTTCAGAAATAAAACAAGAGATAGTGGAATGAAAGACACGATAATTGACGCAATGATCGCAGGAATCATGATGGTGAGGGATGCTTCCTTTCAAAAATCGAAGGTTAAAGAGCCTATCCTTGAGATTAAGCTTGATGTAGAGACATACATTATCTTTGCTAGGGAAGCGAGGGAAAGGTCTCTAATCGAGCGTGACGGCCCTCCTCTAACAGATATAAAACTTCTTGGTGTTAAAATCACTTATGAATAAAAAAACCCTCACAAGCAGGAGACGTTTGTGAGGGTCGGTTATGAGTATCTTAACTAAAAAACGCGGCCGAGGCCCGGTCTTTTGGTAGAAGAGATTAGATTATATTAATCAGAAACGACATATTCAAGAAAAAGCACAAACTTCCCGGCAGTTACCGCCTCAACGGCAATCACCCATGAAATCTCCCGTGCAGCGGTTAACTTCAAATAGGCACCTTTAGAATCATCGTCATTCCCTTTCGTATCACAATCCTGAATTCCTGCATCCCATGTATTAGTCCCTTCAGAAATGGCGATAGCCGCATGTAGGTCACCATCGGTAGGGATATTGATAGCAATGGTAGCGGCGTCTGTGGCCGATGTCAGGGTAGTGCTAACGTCAAACCAACACTTAGTGATGATGGCATTATCTGGAAGTGTAACACCTGAGCCGATAGTTGATATGGCCCCACCGTCCACTGCAAAATCGTAAGTCGCTCTAGCAATCCTCCTCACATTCAGAGCATCCGAGGTAGCATCGGCGAGCATACTTTCATCGACGGCAGCGGCGGCGATTGTGACGGCCCCAGCATTTGAGATGGTAACGTCCCCTGAAACCGCTACATCGGCAGCTTTGCCATTAGCGTCCCCTACTAGAATTCTAGCAGACGAGAGATTCATAAGGCCTGGTTCCACGAGCATATTTTCGACCCATTTATCGTAAGGGCCTTTAGCACCGTGGGCGGTGGTGACGAGAAACAAAGTAATCAGAAATGAAATCATTTTCATTTTCATTTTTATCCTCCATGGTTGTTTATGTTTTTGGTCTATCTTTTCAAAAAAGAAACCCCTCGTCGAGGGGTGGGGGCGAAATTCCTAGTCGGGTAAATCCCTTACACGAATGGCGTCTTCGGTATGGCTACCATGATTTACCAACTGCATACTTTGATTATCTCACCACCTCCCATCCTTTTCAATATTGCCATTAGGTCAACTATTTCGTATCTTTCGGTAATGATTGACGACACGTATGCCAGAGAATTACCAGATGGAACCATAGAGATTGTGAGCACTGAGACCGGTGAAGTGGTAGAGGAAAGAGTTTCATTCGAGACGGCCTATCTTTCCCGCACGTCCCAAGGGCTTACAAGAAACCTTTCCTACTCGCATCACCTGGGTGACATAGTATGCCAACGCATAGCAGACGGGGTGAAAATCTCGGATATAGCCAAAGCACCCGGCTTTCCCACTGCATCAACGATAGCCCGCTGGACTATGCAACATCCTCTTTTCAAAATGAAATTCAAAATGGCAAGAAGAGCGATTGCCATGAAGTGTGCAGAAAAGATGCTTGATGTGGCCGAAGTCGATCTTGAAAAAGGGACGGTAGGATACATTCAAAAAGACGAGGCACCTGGGAAGAAAATCCAAATGGATACTCTCAAATGGTTAGCTGAAAAATCTGATAGCGAGTTTTTTACAACAAAGCATGTAACCCACCATGGTGACGAAGAAAAACCAATTAAATTCATTATTGAAACGGGCATAGATAGATCCGCTGGCAAAGTCGTGGACGCCCACTGTGAGGAGGTTTCCGATGTTGACCCTATTGAGCGAGACAAAGAAATTGGATGGGAAGGAGATTCTTTACCTCAAAGACAAAGTGAAACCGACGGAGTTTCCGAATCTGAAAAAGGGAAAGAAGATTGTCATAAATGAAAAACAAAACAGTGTCACTTTCGATATGATGAACTCCTATCAAGATAAAGAA
>Ga0070751_1001278_pt1 | contig 14938 bp, 9 predicted proteins | sample VirMetDEL_Aug_28_FD_78514 | JGI IMG/M metagenome (GOLD analysis project Ga0070751, IMG submission 78514) | Aqueous microbial communities from the Delaware River and Bay under freshwater to marine salinity gradient to study organic matter... | ecosystem: Environmental > Aquatic > Marine > Coastal ...
ACCCCCCATTCTATAATTTAAGGGAAAATTATTCCCTATCAATACTAATGTTAGAACCTGCCAAGAAAGCAGATAATGTAGTAGTAATATCCATCTGGGGAACGGATATGGTAGAATTAGATGTTAAATTGATGGTGTATGCCTGTAAATCCCCTGGCAAACTTCCACTAGCGATAGAAGCCGCAGAAATAAACATTCCCCCGTCAGCACCAGCCAAGAAGTATTTACCAGTCTTCAATTTAACAATCCAATATGAAGCAGTATTTTTTACAATTTCTTCATAAAGATTTGTTCCGTTTATTTGGTCTAGCCCTGGAATTGTAAATAAAAGTGATGTATTAAATGTGAAACCTAACGCTTCAAGATTTACAGAAACCTCTTCATTTAACGCTGCGCTTGAATTACGCACCACATCAACCTTTTTAAACTCTAATCCCAAACCAGTCGCACCCGATACAGAAGATACTAAACCATCACCATCATAAGTGATACTTTCAAAGTCAGCGGTGCTGCCTGTTGAAGTAAGCACCCATAAGCCCTCTATACCTGGCACATTATTTACACAACTTGATAATTGTAATCCGTTGGTAATCACGCAGTTAGAACCTGTAGCCATAATATTTGTTTTTTAATTTTAATTTATTTTTGTTTATTTTATTTCTTGTTTGGTGGTTTCCCCCTTTTTCCCTAACTTTGTATTGTTAAAAAGAAAGGGGGATACACCAAGAAGATAGTTTAATTTAGTTATTAGGAAGCGAAAACCACTTCATCACAGAATGCTACTGCCGAACCGACTTTCGCAACTAACTTCATACGAAGTTGTCCGAAGTCCTGCGACACCCACGAAATCGGTGATGAAACATCTGATAATAAGTCAGTTCCCATCATCAAATTATCCGCTGTTGAAAGAACTGCGTAAGAACCAGCAGAACCGATTTCAGTAGCAACTATTTTAGTTGATGTGAAAGGAACTTGGATTTCATACACACCATCTTTCAAAGTTGAAGGGTCGTAGTGGTATAAATTGCTATTACGGAGCGCCAAAGCGTAATTTTGAAAATCGCTGTGTGAAACCGCAAGAATTGTAGGAACAGATTTCAATTCATTTGGTAATGCTTTGATGTATTCATCTACAACTGCCAAACCTGCGCTGTCACTAGTGATGGCACTATAGGTAATGTTTTGTGTTGTAGCAGAACAAGAAGCACTTTGTAATTGTTCTATAATTCCACTAAATCCGTCCGCACTTGAAGTTCCACCCCAGAACTTTCTAGAAATAAAGACATTCGCTTTCTTTGCCAAATCCGTCATAAACGCATCTGTTAAAGAAGGTAAGTCAATATTGTAAGAACCAGGACGCATTCTGATAGACAAGATTGTTTGGTTTAATTCTGCTTCGCAGTAAGATTTTTCAAAAGTGTAAGGTGATACTTTAAGTTCAACTTCCCCCATAGTTTCCGTTCCGCCCGTAAATGTGGAACACCCGTTTCCTTTGTAGCCCAAAGTGTCTATTGAACCGCTGTCAAAGGTGGGCACCAATTCTGCGTATTTTATACCTGGAATTACGCGATATGTTGAAGCCTCTGTTGTATCCATTACTATTCTTGAAAGTAATAAATCCGCATTCGCGTTCAAATAATCAGACATAGAACTAACATCTGCCGCGAAACTAAAGTTTTTTAGATTTTTCATAGTTTTAATTATTGTTTTTTTAGTTTTTTAATTTGTTTGTTTATTTTGTTTGTCTCATCGCTTTCAACACTTCGTATCTACTATCTGTTGAAAAGGCTTTTGAAACCACTTTATCTTCTTTCAAAGGTTCGTGTGATGCTTCGGACTTGAACTTTTCATAGTCCTTCTTCAACTTCATCATTTCTTCTTGAACTTGTTGGATTTGTTCTACTACTGGTGTAAGAGCATCTACTATAGATTGGACGATGTCTTCATCTACAATTTCTTCAACTTCAGCGGGAACTTCTACTTCCACTTCTTCCATCTTTTCTTCTTCCATTTCTTCATTACCTGCTTCCATAACATCATCAGCACCAGAACGGATTTCTACCAATTTACCTTCTTCATCAGTAATAAAGGTTTTTTCCCCGTCCAAGAACTTCCAAGTGCCAGCACCTACAACAGAATAAGTCCCATCTTCATTTACCAAGTAGATTGTATCATCTACCAAGAAATCACTATCAGTTTGGTTAGTGATGATATAACCACCTTCCAATTCTACTTCTGCGAACTTTTCTGTTTTAGCCGTATTGAACTTTAAGCCAACTAATTCAGCAACTTTTTCTAATATTTCTTTAGAGTTTTTCATAATTATTAGTTTTGTTTATTTATGATATAAATATATCATTAAAGTTTATTGTTTTCATTATCATTAAAATATTCACCTAACAAAGTTTGTAAATCAAATAATAGTTTCGCACTATCATATAAATCTGCCGCTTCACTATGGGTTTTACAAGGCATATATCCCACACCTTCTTCGTAATGTGTTCCCTTACAACCTAATTTAGTTGCGTATTCATCTGCTTCACTTTCAGTTGAAAATGCTGGTGCTCCACCATAAATACCTAACATAGCCATTTCGGTTTTTTCCATATCAACGGGGACACAATTAGGAACTTCCCTTCCATCAACTATTTTAGTCCCATAGGGTTCGTAGCCGTCCCAACAAGTCCCATCGGGGAAATTAAAACTTTCACGCCAGTATGAATAACAAACTGCCGCTCTTTGTTCTTGTTCGGGGAACTCTGCGTTCATCTTACTATCACCCATACACCTTGAAATAAACTCGTCCCTTGTTTCAGTTGCTCTTGGTTCTACAAAATCTTCTTCTTTAATATCAGCAAAATTAAACGGAACTTCTTGGAACATTCCTTCTAAACTTATTCCAGCGGTTCTTTGCGATAAAACGAAACTTTGGAATAATTCTTTATTCTTAAAGTGTAGTGTTGTAATCCAAGTGCCAGGTTTCATTTCCCTACCAAAGATTTTATATGATTTATCTTCTTTTGGATTATCCCCGACTAACCAATTTTCGTATGAAAATACATCATCAGCAGAAAAGATTTTATCACTATGTTCGTAGTTGATGATATTTTTAATCTTACCACTTTCTTTTAATCTACTGAACTTCTTTAATAGTTTTTCAATAGTTTCACGGGACATAAAGACATAATAAGGTTTTTGTGTATATTCATCAAATCTGTAGATTTTTGTTTCGGGTTCAAATACAACAGCGGTTATATCCCCTTTGTATTCATCAGCCGAAAACTTTACAGACATTTCTGTTGCGTCGTTTAGTTGTCTTTCTAACCAATCCATCGCTTCATCATAGTTAGAACGCGATAAACCCCATGCTGCCATCATCAAATCTCCACAACCATCGTCAAATCCCGATGAACTTTCCCAATCTACTTTATGTCTTGAACCATATGAATACATGCGAGCCAAAATATCCCTACTTGGTTCATAGTCGGCGGACGCTAAATCCGATGCCCTACGCTTTCCTACGGCGGTGCCACAACTTCCCCAACCATTTTCTTCAGCCCAATCAACCGCTCTTTTAGCAACTTCACGGATATATTCGGGGACTTTAGCAAAGGTTTCTTTAACCTTAAACTTGTCTATAACTTTACCAGTTCCTTCCAAATAACTATCCATAACATTCGCACCTACCCAACCTTCAGTATTACCTACTTTGATTTTAGACATATACACCGCTTCGGGTTCGCCCACTAAACAACTGAACTTATCTTGGTAGATAAATAAACCCATATGAAAACCAAGTGGTTTTAATGTGTCTTGTCTTGAAAATAATTCTAATTGTCCCGAACTATTACCTAACTTTGCTTCGGCGATAAAAGGACGGGTTGCCCCATCATTTACTGCGTTCGCCTTCCTTGTTCCTGCTACTGCGTTCTTTGGAATACGAGCCAATAATTCTTCAAATGTTTCATCGGGTTTTTTGTAGAACACTAATTCTTTCCATCTGTGTCTATCATTTTTACCCATCTTATAGTTCCAAACATCTACACCTAAACCTCTTTTACGGAATACATACTTAAAACTTTCTTCACCTAAACTTTCTAACTTTTTTGATAATTCATTTATATCGGTTCTTCTAAAAACCTTTTGTGCTAAAATCAATTTTCTACACATAGTCCTTGAAGTAGAAATTAAAGGTGCTCCTAAACCAGTATCTACAACATAGATATATCTTGATACACCAAAACTAGTTTCGGGATTATCCCACCCCGTATCTAAACTATTCGGTGATGCTGTAATTGATGGGGCTGCGAACCCTTCTTCAGTAAGTTCTATTTCCCTTTGTTCCGCTTCTAATAAAGCGTCCATATTTAATTCTTCACCTACTTCATCAAACACTTCAAGTGCTTCATCAGTAAAGTCAATATGACGGGAGCAGTCATGCGGTTCTTCATCTTCATTAAAGATTTCCCAATTATATTCATTAGCAGGTTTTTTAACTAATGATAAAAACTGAACCCCAGATAAATCATCTTCTTCGTCAATTAGTAATTCAAATATTTTAGTCATTATAGTTTTGATAAGTTTTCAATCTTTTTATTTAATTTGTCTGTGTTTTGTATGTCGTTATACAAAACATAAGTTTTAATCGGGGTTTTTGAAGTATTCTGTGATGCGATGGCTTGAACCAATCTACTATCATCTATCGCTAATGGTTTTGCTCCGACACTAGCGTTTAATCCACTAATTATATCCCCATATTGAGCCACGGCAGATTTTGATACAATAAACTCCCCACCTTCAAGTAAAGCAGGAACACCCCCGTATTCGTGTGATGAACCTTCAACCAATCCACCCTTTCTACCAACATATGCTTTAGATTGTGTGAATTGTAATTGTTCCCTAATCTGTAAGATTTGTATTGCCGATAATCCACCTACAGCCGCAGCGTATAATTGTGGTGCTGGTGGTGGAGCAGGTAGTGCTAATGCTTGAATAACCGCTTGGGCTGCCGAAGATATTGCGTTCGCTAATCCAAACTGAAGTTCTTGAACCCTGGCTTGTTTTTCAATTTCAAATCTTTTTTTAGCACTTTCTTTTTGGACTTTTTCCCTTTCAGCCGCAATCTTTTTATTTTCTTCCGCACTTTCTGTATTGGCTTCACCGATGGTTGCCAAGGCAACTTCTTCTTGATATTGTAATTGTTCCAACAATAAAGATGTTTGTTGTTGAAGAATGTTTTGAACCCTACTAGAAATGTCTTGGAATACCCTTACAATTACATCAGCAATTTCATTCAAGTTTTCTACCATTTTGGTAAATGCTTCTTCACTTTCAGTTGGTAATTTCTTTAATTGTTCGGTTGCTTCATTTATGTATTTTGTGAAGGGGTTTTCTGGTAGTCCTAATTTTTCGGCTATTTCATTTCCGACAATTTGTAAGTAGGCGCTTAACTTTTCTAATTCTTGTCTTGTCTGTCCTTCTATTTCGGGTAATCCCTCTTGTAATCCCATAAATAAGGCTTTAATACCATCTTCCCCTAATTTAGATGCGTAATCACTTGTTCTACTAAATAAGTCAGACAACACCGAACTAAAGTTGTCGGCTTGTCCTTTGAAATAATCTTTAATTGCTTCAAACCTTTCGGGACTAATAGGGGCTTCAATCAATTCTTTATTGGCTTTGATTGTTGCTTCATTCTTTTTGGATTGTTCTTCAATAGTTCTTAAACCCGTAATAAATGTATCACTATTTATTGCCCCATCTAAAATGGTTTGTGCCAATTCTTTATACCCTGCTTGTAATTTACCAATTTCAGCATTTCTGGCTTCTAATGTTTCTTTGGTTGTTTCGTCAGTTGTGTTTTGTATATTGAATAAATTATTAGCATATTCAACGCGTAATTGGTTCAGTTTATCTTCACCAATAAGAACTTGTTGAATTGTTTTCAAACTATTTTCCCTTACTTCAATATCAGTTAAACCCGTTTCAGTTTGGGTGCTTCTTATTTTAGATATTTCTTCTTCAATAGTTCGTAGTTTTTCTAAATCAACTACACCAGCATCAATACCTAAAAGTGATGTTAAATTGGGGGTTTCACTAATACCCTTTTTAATTGCCACAATTCTTTCATCAAGGGAATTGAAATATTGAACGAAGGACTTTCTACTTTCTTCATTCACATTTGCCAGTTGTTTCCCAATACCAGGTAAGTTTGTTTCAGCAAACTTTACAAACTCTCCCCAACCCGTAGCCTTCTTAAAATCTAATCTACCCGTTCTAACAGCATCATCTATTTCATTAAATAAACTAGCATATCCATCTGTTAGTTTTTTCGCTTCTTCTTCACCTGGTATTGTTTTGAATAAAAAGTTGTTGATGTCTTCAACATACTTTTCACCAGCAGTTTTTAACATATCACCTTTTTCTGTAAGATATGATTGTTGTTCGTCAATCACCTTTTCTTGTGATTGAATAATTTGTGCGTCATAGGTTAATTGGGCTGTTTGTGCGTCTTTTAATGCCGCAATAAAATCTTGTAAAAGTTTAACCCTTTCTGAATATGCCTTTAATGTCGCATCAATATTTTTTTTGGTTTCTTTGGTGTTTTCTTTTGTTTCACCCGTAGCCAATTTAATCGCATCTGCTTCATCAATAAAACTTAAAGCAACTTGTTTTCTTATTTGTAATTCTTTTCTTCTTTGTTCGGCATTTTTATTAGCGGTTTCTTCCAAACCTTTATTTACCTTTCTTTGTCCTTCTACTTGTGCCGCATCACCTATTCTATAGATTTCTTGTAATTGTTCTTCCCTTACTTGTGCCCCTTTTTCTAAATCGGCTTGTATCTTTAATTCTTCTTGATAAATCTGTGTAAGTTCATTCATCGCCGCTCTTGAACGGGCAACTTTTTCCATACTTTCAACCAAGTCATCATTCGCCTTTTTAATATCTTCAATAGTGGTTTTTTCTAAATCAACATTTTTAAGATATTCGGGGTAATCTTTCTGAATTGCTTTAATCGCTTTTGTTCTATTTTCCCTTGAAATGTTTTCTTTTTCAGTAAGGGCTAATAGGGGGACAATCTTTTCAAGTTCCTTATCTTTAATGACTATACTATCTTCATTTATCTTATTTAATTCATCTTGTTTGATTTTTGCTTCATCAAGGGTTTTAATACTTTTCTTTGTTTCAGAATTGTAATAAATAATCGCAGCCGTTAAAGTCGCTAATGCCGTCAAGAATAGTCCTATTGGGTTTGATGCCAAAGCCAAGTTCCATAATCTTTGAGCCGCCGCAGCCGCTTTTGTTGCTATGGTTTGTGCTTTGGTGGCAATTACATCTTTTAGTTTAAGGGCTTCGTTTAACTGAAGTGCCACACTATTTACACCTAACGCGATGTTTAATACTTGTAGGGCTTGTGCTTCTGCTTCTTGAACCTTTTTCAAATCTTCAGCATCATCAGTAAATAAACCTACAACACCCGATAATGCTTGGAATGAACCTACCGCCACACCAACCGCAGCACCGATTGCTTGAAATCTTTTTTCAACCCCCAAACCTTCAGTTGCTTTATCAACATCTTCAATTTTGCTTTTTAATGTTTGAATACTAGCCGCAGTTTGCTTAAACGCATCACTACCAAACTCAAGGTTTTTTAAGTCCTGCTGTAATTTTTGTAATTCAACTTCAAGTTCAGATAAGTTTTTAACAACTACTTCTTGTCCCGTGCTTTGAAAGTTGATTTTTATTCCTATTTCTTTTGCCATATTTTAACAAGTTTGTATAGACACAAGTAATCCGTCTTCTTGTGTTTGATAAATAGTTGATTGCCCTTGTGGTTTAACTAACACCCCTTCATCAACGGGTATAGTTGCCCCACTATTAGTAAATATAGAACACCCATCACTAATAATAGAGCAGTTAGAATAGTAAGGGAATAATGTAGCCGTTTCATTACACATATTCAATAAACTTACATCACTATAGAAATTAGTTAAATAAGTTGTTCCCGTAATTGTCGGGGTTATTGGTTCTGTTGATTGTGTATATGTTGGACTGATATAAGTTTTACTTGGTAAGTCATAAGGTATTTTTAAGAACTTACAATCAACTAAACTTTCTGTGGTGATGTCTGCGTCCGTCATTTCATATAACCTCCAATATGCGTCAGCAAAATACACCTTATCATTATAGTTTATATTCTTTATGTCTTCGGGTGTTAGATAAAATCTACCAGTAAAGAACTTTGTATCGGGTTCGTAGATTGTTGATAATCTACCGAACCAAAAATCATTATAGACATCGCGATTTGTATAACCCACATAACTATCATTCCATCTTTGCCAAAAGTCATATTGGTTTTTATAGTTCAAATCACTAAAACTTGATTGGGTATATTCATAAGAACTTAAATGTGAAATTGCTGGATAAGTTGAATGAGCCACCGCAGTTGCTCCGCTTAACATATACCAATTCACACTTGAACCCGTAATGGTTGCGTCCAACATTCCGTTATACCACCCCAATCTTAAAGGTGATGATATAGGTGGATATGGGATACTATCTTCTGACTTTTGTGGTATTTCGTATAGGTGGGGTATTAAAATATTACTTTCAGTTTCATCATCAAAAGTAGATATAGGTAATGGAGCGAAAATACTTTCTTGTTTGAATATTCCACTATGGAACGGCTCCCTACTTACCAATCTATATGTTCCGAATACTTGGTTATTATCTTCAATATTATATGTTGATAAAACATCATTAGTTTCTTGGAATGTTAAAATATATTCTTTATTCAAACTTGTTGTTGGTTCTAAAGTTTGTGGTTGTGAATAATCTAACTTATTGCTCCAATCCAAAGTTCTACCAGAACCGAAGTAATTGTCCCAAGGCTCAATTAAAAAGTTTCTTTCACCATTAGGTATTACCACAAGATTAAAGTGATTTACAATACCCTTAAATAAGTCCAAAGAAGTTATTTCTGCGGGGATTTGTTGTTGTAATAAAACATTATCAGATAAACTGATGATGGGGGAAGTCCATAACTCCCACTTTTGATATGTGAAAACAATATCAGCATATTTATCACCAGCCGTATCTTGAACTGCGTAATACAACGCAACCCTTCTACCCGCAGGTAATGTGGCGTTGATATAAATGTCCGTATAATCTGTTGGTGTTTGTGTATTAAATATTACTAAACCTTGAACTTGATTATAGATTGTTCCATCATCAACATCTTTAACTGCGAAGTTCAAATAACAAGCCAAAAACGCATTTCTTAAATACGCTGAAAAACTAACCTTAAACTTATACACACCATCAACTGCGGGGGTAAAGAAATGTCCCCTACCTGCTTCGGTATTATTGATTGATGGACTAAATATATTCAAGGGGTCGTTTAACACATCTGTAAAAATAAACCCTGCGAAATAACTTGTGTTAAAGTTAAATCTGTTCGGGTTATATCCAACATCAGTAAAAGGTGTTCTGTTTTCAACTATAAAAACATTTGAATTGGTTGAACTATCTTTGGCGGCTTTAGCCCCCATATTAGTATTTGCTTTGGTTAGTGTGAATAACCCCGTAAAGTAATCACTATTCAAAAAACTACTTTCATAGGTAAATGACGCAGCACTAAAAGATTTATCCAATAGATACTTCACATTCACCCAAGGCGCAAATTGTGTCGGTGCTATGGGCGAACCATTTGTGGTAAATCCACTACTACCCGTTTGAAATCTTCCGTAGTATTGTGCGTCATCATAACCATAGTGAGCCAAGGGGTATAGTAATGTCCCCGTTAAACCCGTATAGTTTGTATAAGAACCACCCGAATAAGTCCAGGTTGATACTATATTATCATAGGTTAGTTCGTGTGTTAAATCATTAAAATCAAGATTGACTAATTTAATGTTCTGTAATGTCTGTGATAAATCTGGTAATGCTTGGGTTAAAAATACTTCATATGAACCACCATTTTCTTCGTTGATAATTCTATTCAATCTTAAACTACCATTAAACACATCTGTTCCCCCATACTTCACAACTGCTTCAACAACAACTGCGTCTGAAAAGTTAGAACTATTCACCATAAAACAACTTCTAAAAAAGTTGTTGTTGGTGAATGTTTGGGGTATATTGAATGTTTTAGAATATTCACTTTTAATTGTTGAAAAATCTTCTATTTCTTCAAATGACTTATTTAAGGAAATTGCTAAATCCCCACCTAAATCTATTGAAACCCATTCATCAGTAATGTTTGATTTTAACCATAATTCTACCATATCTTATTCGTGATTTTGTCTAATTGTATCATAACCAGATTTATATTCCATTTGGATTTGGTATTTAGATGAACCAACTTGGTAGTTAGGAACAACCACTTCAGTATTGGTTATTGTAATAGGTTCTAATACACCATCATCACCCACCAAATAAACTGATGGGGATTGGAATAATTCTTCTGTAAGCCAAATGGTTTCTGCTTGGGGCATAAAGTCCGTGAATAGAATACCCGACTTTCCTACAAGTTGGCTCCATACATTTCTACGCTTATTCCAACCATAATAACTATTGTTTTCCCACCCTTCACTATAAAGTTCGGGTGCTGATTTGTATTCTTGTTTTTCTACTGAATAACCCGTATCTTCCTTCGCTCTAAAGTTCATACTATCCCAAGTGCCAAACTTATTCATAAAATAAACCACCCTATCGCCAGGGGAACATTTACCATCAAGGTAGAAAAAGAATGGTTCAGATATAAAGGTAGTTGAAAGACAAGAACCCGTTGTTGTTATAGGACAAGGGAAACTATCTAACGCAGAACCTTCATCATCAAATACATAGGGGTATTGTAATGGAATAAATCCACCACCACCTACAGCCAATATTTCATAAGCCGTATTTTCATAATTTACATATTGTCCCACTTCAATAGTTTCACCCGTATAACTGAAATACATAAGTGAATTATCACATACATTTCTACAGATTATACTATCACCCGTTCCAAAGGTAGTCGGACTTGGTGGAACTGGTGGTGGGGGACAAGTTTGACTAGTAACTAGTATATCTAGTGCGTTCCATAAAGGCGATGTTGGAAATGGATAATTAGCCGTAATCAATACACCAACGCCAGGTGGGACTGAAAAGGTTTCCAAGTTTCCACAACAACCCGTATAGGTAATTTCTAATACATAACCGACATTTGTATCTACACTAAACACTCTACAATCGGCACTAAATGGTAAAGGACAATCACCCAATAATGATACAGACATTTCACCCGCATCAATACTATCTTCACACGCACAGACATCAACAAAGTCATCGGGGGCAACTGAACCACTAAAGGTTGTTCCCGAACAAGTAAGTCCCGTATATGTTAAAGTAAAATCTGGGTCGGCGTTCTGTATTTTATATGTCTTACAAACACACGCATCACATTCACCTAAATCTTGTATCCCTTCTAATTGTGGGATATTAGTGTTCTGGCACCCACACCATCTTCCCGTTGCTTCGGGTTCTATGGTGATTAGTTGTGGAACACCTAAACAATCCAAATAGTCAATATCCACAGATGCTATTAAACTTGGATTGTAGTATTCGTATTCGTGGCAACTACAACCATCAAAGTCATCGGGTTCGGGTGTTGGTGGTTCTGGTGTTTCCAAAGTTCCTTCCAACTGAACCTTATAGTATTCTGTATTGTCGGGGAAGTTTATTCCGTGTTCTATAATGTTCGGTGTCCCCACACCCAAATATACTACTTGTTGTTCCGCCCAATTTGAAGGGGTTTCCCAATATCCATCATAGTAAGAACAATCGGGACGGACACCACATAAACTTTCCACATTATAGGTTCTACCCGTAGATATTACACTATCACTATTATCGTAAAATGTGAATAAAGCAGAATAGATTTGTCTTGTGTTTAAGTCCGATGTTGTATCAAAATAATTTAAGGCTGATAAGGTTTGATAATCACCTACACGAATATATCTTGTTCGGGGACTATTAGTCATAAATCTACATTCACCACTATTGAAAGCCGTATCACCAGTTAAATAGTATGGGCTGAAATCATATTGTTTTCCATTATACCATTCTTTAACCCCGTTGTATGCGTAATTCACATTAGAACGGATATTCGGCTCACCAACATTTCCATTTCCATCATAAGTGAAGATTGTTCCGTTTGGTGATGTTGCGTATTCTTCACCTACCTTGATTGAATATACAATCATATTATTATTCAAATAACCCCACGCTGAAGTGTGTAGGGGTGTTGTGTTTCCACTACACCCAACATTTACGGGTTTTGAATGTGTATAGTTTCGTAAGATTGGTGATATATCAACTTGTCCCCACCCTTCACTTGACGGGGTAATTTTTAGTTGTGCTATTTGTCCGTCTTGTTCGTCTGAACCTTCTTGGATATAAACATCAACTACATATCTGTATTTGTATTTGGAACTATCTGTTGCTCCCGTTGATAAAAATTGAAACACCAAGTTTGAATAACTTGGTTCTATTGTATTTGGTTGTGCTAAAAAACTTATCATTTTTAATCTATTGTTAAATTATATGTTTGTATCCCGAAGACACGCAGATTTTCCACTTTTTCTAATATGTCTTCTGCCGCCATTTCAGCAAATCTGTCTTGTTGTAATAACCTTTCTACTGATGTGTTTATTTCATTTAATAATTGTTCTGTGAATAATGGTAATCCCTTGTATCCCGCTTTGAATAATTTAGTCCTAACCGCAAATGCCATATTCTTTGCTTCGGCTTCGGGTAGTTGTCTTTTCTTTTTAGCCCATTCGGTAAGTGCTGCGATAAGGGGACTAAACTTTGCTCTTTGTCCCTTTTTTCTTTTGTCGGGGTAATATTTACCTTCACCAGGAAAAGAACCACCTTCACCCCCCGTCTGTGCTTGTGCCAAATCTGAAAACACATATTCAACACCATAATCTTCCATAATGATTACAATATCATCATCTAATATTTTGTAATCAACTGACTTTTGTAATCTACCCGTTCCAACAAAATTGTAAGTCCCTTTGGGTATTTCACCCCTTTTACTAAAACGGGGGCGTGGTTGAGCCATCGCTTTTCTAATAAGTTCCACGACAATCTTACCAAGTTCATTTAATAGTTCTTCCATCTTTAATTACTACAATCTAAAGTTCCGTCTTGGTTTAATCTAACTATAAAGTTAAATTGCTGACTAGCCCATAAGTTAAATCCACCAACAACAAATATCTTATTATTACTATCTGTTGATAAAAATGGTGTGTCTATGTTTAATATTCTTGAAACACTTGTTATATTGGTATTCCAAGTTGTATCTGTTGTTGTAAATGTAGATGTATCATATCTAACATATAAATTACCTTGTGTATAATACACATAGAACCAACCATTACTTTCATCTAAATAACAAGCAGAAGCGGGGACACCACCTAAACCGATGGCATTTACAATAGTTGCTCCACTATCACATCTATTTACCTTACTTGTTCCACTTCCGTTTAATGTTCCACCATTACCATTAAAGTAATAATAACCCGTAGAACTATCTTGGTATATCTGTCTTATCGCATTATCTGTTAGTGATGTTCCAAACAATCCAGTATCTGCGTATGTTGAACTATCAATTTCAATCAATCTACTTGTAGCAGAACCATCATAGTTTGCCGCTCTATGAACCGCAACATAATTACCCGATAAGTTTTTAATAACCCATCTAACTTCATTTTGATTAAACCCTGCTCCAGTAAATGCTGATGTGTCTAATACACCACCCGATAATGAAAGTTTGGCAATTCTACCCCTACTAACTCCGTTCATAGTTGTAAATGAACCACCCACAATAATATCACTACCATCAACCAAAATACTATAAATAACATTATTACTATTAGCGGTAAATGATGTATCTAACGCACCCGTTGTTTTATCAATACGGGCTATTCTGTTTGCGGTGGTGCCGTTTATTTGTGTAAATGTTCCACCTAATAATAATCCACCAATACCATCATCAACAATAGTCCAAATGCTTCCGTTAGATGTTGCGGTAAAGGTTGGTATAATATCACCATTACCATCTATTTTAACAATTCTATCAACTGCGGTATTTTTGTAATATGTGAAATCACCACCCACAAAAACATCAGTCCCATCAGTCAATACTGCTGTAGTTCTGCTGTTGAAACCAACCCCAACATCAAATACGGGGACTGGTGGTGTTGAACTTGGTGTCGGTGTTAAAGTCGGTGTCGCAGTTGGTGAAGGTGTAATACCTGGTGTTCCAGTCGGCGTCGGTGTTAAAGTCGGTGTTATTGACGGGGTTGGCGTAATTGTCGGTGTCGGTGTGTTTGTCGGCGTATTACTTGGTGTCGGACTTGGAACTATAAATGGTGGGATACAAGCCGTCTGTTCTATTGTAATGGTAATGGACGCTTCCACACCACAGACACTTTCTGCGAACCTATCTGTGAAATATGAATACGGAATAGGGGTTTGTAAGTAATAACCATATTCGGTAAGTTGATTTACAAAGAAGTTATAGAAGTCCCCCATAATTTCTTCACATAATGCCATACTATCCAACTGATTTGAATTAGTTGGATTATCAACATATTCATTTAACAAGTCATACACCAATACAGAAAAGGTGATGTCTTGTGATGTATCCCCTAATGTTGATGGTTGGGGAACAAAATGTATAGCAGGGTATTTTGTGATATAATCTTCCCTTGAATAGTCAGACAAATTACCCCAACTGAAAGTTTCAAGAATGGGGTGATTACTTGTGAATTGTCTGAAGAATGTTATTAGATTTTTAATCGTCATTTTACAGCGTTTTTATATTTTTGGCTTTCCCTATCGGCTTTATCCAATCTATATGATAAATATGATAATACCTCATATA
>Ga0070751_1001280_pt1 | contig 14932 bp, 13 predicted proteins | sample VirMetDEL_Aug_28_FD_78514 | JGI IMG/M metagenome (GOLD analysis project Ga0070751, IMG submission 78514) | Aqueous microbial communities from the Delaware River and Bay under freshwater to marine salinity gradient to study organic matter... | ecosystem: Environmental > Aquatic > Marine > Coastal...
CGTTGGTCAGATGTTCGCAGGCACCCTGCGAAGAGCTTGTTTAGAGTTGCGGCTCATGGAAGTATCACGCCCGATGAAAGCTCTGGACTAAAGCTCGTTGATACTTTAACAAATGATTGGTTTGAAGATGAGCAACTTTAAGGAATGGATTACTACGATTTTTGGCTTTGTATTCATGGCCTTCGCTGTCGGTGGTTACTATTTTCAATGGCCTATCTCAGAGAGTGTTTATTTAGCTTCAGCGCAGTTTATAATGGGATTCTTGCTGCTATTTGCGGATAGGCACAAGCTTGTTGAGTGGGTTCAAAAGATGATAGAAAAGAGATTGAACGGTTAAAGAATTAGGCAATGGCAAAGAAACCGAGAAAAGCTGATATGTCATGCAACAAGCCTCGCAAGTCTTGGAGGGCAGGAAAGAAGAAAGTTGTCAAGGCGTGTGAAGGTGGTAAGGAGAAGATTGTTCATTATGGTGATGCCAACATGACTATAAAGAAGGACAATCCTGCAAGGAGGAAGTCATTTAGAGCAAGGCATTCTTGCGATGAAAAGAAATCTAAGCTAAGTGCGGGCTATTGGTCTTGCAAGGCTTGGTAATAAATAAAGGTATATGTCGAGCATAGGCAACATAAAAAACTACGAGGTAAAGCAAGTTCCTAGCGGTGATGATAAGCTACTAGGTACTGACTCAACAGATGGTGCTACACGGAACTTTGTTATAAGCTCCTTAGGGAATGCTGTAATAGTAATTCCTGTATATGCCACATTTGCTTTATTAGAGGCAGATATAAATAACTTACAGAAGGGAAAGATTTATTTCGTTGAGGATGATCAAGGCTCTCCCAATTGGTTTGGTTTTGACGGTACTAATTTAAACTGGTTTGTAACACAGCAAGTATAATGGCAAGGATATTAAACACAAAGACCCAAGATATAAAGAGTGCTATCCAACTAGAGGGTAGACCTTGGGCAAACACTATTCGTAATGAAAGTGGTGGTATACAACTTGAATGGGATTCAGACGACTCAGTTTGGCAAGTACCCGTATCTGAACAGAGAACCTTTTCAGCAGGTAGTATTGACATAAAGGCAGGTAGGGCTATATGGATTGAGTCCATTGTTATTTCAAGCGATCAAGCAGGATTTATTGAGGGTTTTTTCCGTTATAATGATGGTGCTGATTGGGTAGGTACTGAGGATGTGAATGTGGGTGGTGCTACGGATGGAACTATTCGTATAGCTACTAACGGCAGTCCTGTTACCTTAAATGTAAATAGGCTTTACTCGGAGTTCTTCAATATAACCATTACGAGGTTTGTGCCATCTCCTGTACATCCTAGCGTTACTGTTGCTGCTCAGGATTTTTATGTTAGACCAACTCCTATTGAGCCTAACTTAGCGGTTACTGTATTTGGTATGGAGATTACCAATGACTTAAACTTTGGTGCTTCCAAGCGTTTAGGTTTTGCGGGTGATTCTCTTTCATGGTCGTTAATTGGTGATTACAGAACGCAGGATTTAGGGTATAACCTTACGGGTTCTAATGATAACTTCCCGCCTAACTTTGGAAACAACCTTGCAGCCTTCAGGCTTGTAAATGCTTTGCGTGAAGGGGGTGAGGACATACGATTAGTCAATAAGGGCTTTGGCGGTTCTACCTTGTTGAAAGAGCAATGGTATATGCTCAAGACGGGTGCATACACATATCCTTGGAACATCTTTATATTACAGGCAGGGGCGAACGATTCAAGTAATGTCCAGACACCTTTGTATCAGTTGACCTTTAAGAATCGCATGAGAGACTTTTGCTCTAGGCGTTTGGAAGATGGGCATACTTATCAGGATGCGGGTGTGACTAAACCTTATCCGATGGTATTCTGTACTGCTCCTAGCTTAGATGATAAGTCAAAAGGACTCAATAGCAGAAATAACTTAGATGTTAGAGTTCCTATTGATGGGGAGTCGTATGATACTGAGTTTAGTACAACAACAGGTTCGGGAGATACAGCTATTAACTTCACCACTAAAACCAATAGATACTACAAAGTATCGGGTGATAACGACATTGTGCTAGAGCTTTCAGGCGGTGTTGATGGTGAGTTTTACCGAGTAGACTTTTGGGATGACTCAAGAATATACACGGGTACTACGGGTGCTTCGTATTCTTTTGTTCACACATTAGACTCCTACAACAGCACAATTGCACCTAATGGTATTGTTTCGATAGATGCTATGACTTCTATATTCTTCAAGGCTGAGAATAACAGCAATGGGGTGTTGGAGTACAAGGAGGTTGATAGGGTTAATTTGGTAGGCAGGTCTATGTCTAATGGAGATGTTTTATTTGACCCTGTATCGACAGACACTTCTTTAAGGCAGAGTCATTTTATAGCTAGTCGTAACACAGCAAATTCTGGACGAACTAAGATTACTGCACCTGCTATGAATAATATCTCTCAAATAGATACAATAGGTACGGTAAGTATTTTTGCGGGTTATGTGAGGTTGAACCTTGCGAACAACACTATTACAAGTGATGACTTACCTTCTTCTTTATCTATTGATACAAATGATGTGTGGGTAAGGCTCTATAATATGGGAGATAGTGCTGCGGGAAGTACAGAGAGTTGGGAAGACTCTAATGGCTTCTATAAGGTTATTGGGTATCAAAAAACAGGTGGTGCTTTAGATTCTATTGACATACTCTTTGATGCTAGAGATGGTAATGGAAGAGACTTTTCTGGAACATACGACACAAACTCAGGTAGGGTAGAAATCATAAAGACTCGTGATTACACTCCAATGTTTGAAACGGGAGATGTTAATGCGAGTGCTAGCAACTGCTTTTATTTTGAGGCAGGTGATGTTACAGTAGGTGAATATATTTATAGGTGGCAGTTACAGAATGGAGCAACAACCTTCAACTTACTTAGAGGCAAGGGTATTGTGTTTAGCTGTTACCAACAAGGTAAGACAATCTTTATGAATGAGATTGTTAGTGGTGACATAGTAAACACGGGAGATGTAAAGGGTGCTGCAAACGCAACTGCTTTCTACGCTGATGCTAACGAGGTTGGTAAGACAAGAATGGGTATTGTAAACAGTAATGTAAGTTCTGTTGTAAATGAGTACTCAGAAAATGATAATGTTCATTTGATTGACTTGAATGATTACACAGACATTAAAGATGTTAGTGAAACAACAGGTAAGAGGCTGTATTACAACTCTACAACTGAAGTAACAGGCAGTGCTTACACTTGGAAAGTTGGTGATTTAATTGAAGATCCTACTTTTAAGAGAGTAGGAGATACAGGTACTAATGAATGTGTTGTAGGTTCAAGGATTCACCGATCTCCAAAGGGGCATGAACTGATGTTTGATAATATGAACTCAGTAGTAAGCAACATAACAATACCTAGTTAAGATGGAAGAGAAGGATGAAAGTAAAGACATTGATGAATCTATGAATGATTTCATTGAGTCTTTAGATAAGGATGAAGAGCCGAGCTGTTCTATTGATAATCAAGACTGTGAGGCTTGTGGCAGTTGATGTTAAAAGATTCAACTAAGCTCAGTTGAGTAATATACTTCCTTTTAGTCAGTATATTTTATATGGCAAAGTTCGGCAGTAAAAATGACATATACAAGTGTTTTTACTGAAAATAACCTTACTTTAACATTTCTTATCTTTGCAGAGAAAAATCAAATCAAATGGGATTAAGTATAGTAACAGGGGGTAATTCTCCAACTGAGACTACTCAGGAAAGTTCTTTGACAACAGAAGTAAACGAACAAACTCAAGAAGTTCAAGAGCAAGTTGAAACTGCACTATCCGAGCAGCAAACGCAAGGTGAAGAGCAGCCACAGCAAGCAGAACAACAAGAGGTAAGTCAAGAGAGTGATAGTGGACAAGCACCTACATTAGATGATGACTCCGTACTTAGCTACTTAGAAAGTAAGATAGGTAGAAAGGTATCACTTGACGAGCTAAAGAATCCCGTTGCACCTACGCAAGAGAGTGTATATGCAAACGATGAATTAGCCTCTATTGACAAGTTCGTAAAGGAAACTGGTCGGACAGTTCAAGATTATTATACCATGAAGTCGTTAGACTTCGAGGGTATTGATGATATTGACCTTGTTCGCAAATACTTGAAATTATCTGACCCTGAATTAACGTCCGAAGAGATTGATGCTGACATTCAGACTCGCTACAAACTAGGTGGTGAGTATGAAGGCTACTCCGAAAGGGAAGTGTTAGCCGCTAAAGCAAACCTCAAGCGTGACTTGAAGAAGATTAAGTCAGAAATAAATACCGTCAAGGAAACCTACTTAAAGCCTATTGAAAAGGCTTCTACTAACAACAGCCCATCCGAAACGGAAATAGCTGCGTTAAGAGAAGGTGTATCAAATGCTGCTGAACAGATAGGTGAAATTGAATTTGGGGATAAAGTAAAGTGGAAGTACGGTGTTACTGATGATGCTCGTAAAGAGGCAATGGAAGCAGTACAAAGCATGACACCTGAACAGCTATCAATCTATTCCGATGAAAAAGGAAATATAGATTACCAAGCTGCGGTAGGTACAGAGCTAATAGTTCAAAATTACTCAGCGATTGCAGAGGGAATTTGGAGCGCTGCCCAAGATGCACTAAGAGCAGAAACAGTAAAAGACCGTAAGAACATTAACATCCCTGAGCAAACAGCCCAAGCTAATACTAATGTTGATACCGACAAACAGGCGATTATAAATCACTTAAGGAATCAGCATAAGAGAACTGGTCTGTCAATACAAACTGGATAAACAACTAAAAAGACTAAAAAATGTCTGTACAAGCCCCTAATGATTTTTCGGGACAAAACTCGTTTAGAGAGGGAGCATCCCCCTCAAAATATATCTCACTTGGTCAATACATCAATGAGGTAGATATGCCTGATAACCGTGAACGTCTAGTGATGACTTACGGTGATCAAGCGATTTCAACCATTTACGGACTCTGCTATATGGTGGGTGCTGTAAAGCAAGGTGGAACGAATGATACTATGCAATGGTGGGAAGACACTCGTCTTCACAATACTGCTGATGGTGTTAATGATACTACTGCTGCATTAGGTAGCACTACTACTATTACCATTAACCTTGCTAACCACAAGGTTCGTGTGAACGATAACCTTATTGTTTTCAAGGGTGATTACGCCATCCGTGCTAAGGCACTTACAGTTGGGGTATCTAGCTTCACTCTTGACCCTGTATCTACATGGCCTGTTGCCTTTGCTCAAGGAGAAACTATCTCTGCATCTATTGTAGGTAACGACTACGCTCAGGGTACAGAGCAGCCAACTGAATTTATTCAGAGCAACGTAGTTAAGCGTGAGAACACATACGTTATCGTAAAAGATAGATTTGTTACTACTGGCTCTCAGATGACTAACAAGTCATGGGTTAAGTTGCCTAGTGGTGGTGATGCTTTCTATTGGAAGGGAGAAATGGATACTCGTAAGCGTTTCCTAGACTTCATTGAGATGGCTCTTATCACAGGTGAGTCTTACTCTAACTCTACATTGACTACTTCTAATCTTAATGGTGTAGAGGGTTACTTCTCTGCATTGGAGAATCGCGGTACTCGTATGGGTTATGTGACTTCTGTTGAAGACCTTGAAGACTTGGGAGAGGTTCTTGACCAAGAGGGAGGTTCAACTGAATATGCTTGCTACGCTCGTACTAAGCAGATGAACTACATTAGCCGATTGGCTGCTGCCTTGAATCAGGGTGGAATGAGCTACGGAATGTTCAACAACAGTCCTGAAATGGCTATGAACCTTGACTTCACATCGTTGAAGCATGGTGGTCGTGAGTATCATTGGCACACTTGGAAGCTCTTGAATGACAAGCAGCTATTAGGAAAGCCCGGTCAAGACATCTATAAGTGGGTAGGTGTACCTATGGATACTATCAAGGATTCTAAGACGGGTGTTGAAGCTCCATTGCTTGAGATTAACTACAAGACATTGGATGGATACTCTCGTGAGATTGAGACTTGGGTGAATGGTGCTGCTAATGGTGTCTACAATGACTCTAGTGGTTTCGATGGAAAGCGTTGGGATATGCGCGCAGAGCAGTCTATGGCTACTCGTGCTGCTAACCGTCACATTCTTGGTAAGTAATAACTAAAAAAACAAGAAAGAAATGTTAAATTTAGCGATTAATAGAGGGGGTGTGCAAGAAATCACTCCCTCTGGTTCGTTGCCACTTGAAGTTGTAATTAACGGGTCTAGCTACTCAACAGCTTTTGATACCAATGTAGCAACCACCATTGATAACTGGATTGCTGCTCATGCAGAGGCGGTATCAAAAAAACATTCAGTTTACGCTGCTGATGGTACTACCACTCTTGACCTTTACAACGTAGATGTCATTAGAACGCTTACTGCACCTAATGCAACGATTGGTTCTCGTGCTGAGATAACTAATGCGGGTTCTATCCCATTAGATGACTCTACTCGTAGGCTTGTGTCTGCAACAGTTGTGGTGGACTTAAATGAGGATGTCCCTGCGGGATATGATGTAGCTACCTTTACCTTTGCATCTGCAAGTGAAGCAAAGCGAGGTCTTGAGGCTCTTGATGAATTTGTTATTAACGCTAGTCTTCGGGCTACTGGAAATAACAGAGAAATTGAAGTTCCTTGTTTGGTCGTACTTTCCTAAGTAATATAGCCCTCTTCGGAGGGCTTAATTCTTAATTGATGAGAAAGATATACGTAGAGCTTAATGCGAATAAAACAATACGTTTTACTCCAACGAGTTATACAGTAAATGATACTGTTGAATTAACAATTAATGGTATCTCTTACTCTGTTCAGGGGACGGGTACTCTTTCCACTACGATAGATAATTTCATATTAGCTAATAAAAGAGCTATTGGAGATTTTCATAATTGCTTTATTGAGGATAATGGTTCGTATATTGATTTAAACAACGTATCTTCAATAAGAACAATATCCGCAAATAACGCGACTATAACACCGCCTTTTGAAACCGAGGATAGGTGTTCTATTAATGTTGACTTATTTGGTACTGATGTTTTAAATGAAAATATTGAGTTCTTTATTTCAGATAAAAACAATCTTGGCTCTGTTTCTTTAGAGTTTTCTAGTTCAGAAAAAGCCTTGAACGGACTATCTTTAATTAAAGATGCTTCTACTAGAAATGGCACTTATCCATATAACTTAAATGGAGCTTATAAGGCTTCATTATATGATGGCGCAATAACAACGGAAGATGGCGTTTTATTAACGACAGAAGATAACGTAGTAATAATAACAGAGCAAGCATAATGGCTAAAGTAAAAATATCGGAATTAACTGCTATGGATGCAGTTAATGTGTCGGCAAATGATTCGTTTGCGATAGTTGATGTTAGTGAAGATGTTACCAATAAAATAACATATACGGAGTTAAAGTCCAAGTTTTCTGGCGCAACAAATTCTTTTTCAGAAAACTCCTATGCCGTAGGTACACAGAATGATGTAAGTGGAGCATCTTCATTTGCATCTGGTTCACAGAATGATGTAAGTGGCTCAGGTTCACTTGCATCTGGAATATCTAATGATATTAATGGAAATACTTCACTTGCATCTGGTACATCGAATATTGTTTACAGTGATTATTCAATAGCAGGTGGGAGATCAAATAATCTTAATCTTGCCACTCATTCTTTCGCTTTTGGGAAAGATAATAGTGTTCAGAGTAGTCAAGAGGCTCTTGCAGTAGGGTTAAATAATAGGATTGAATCAGGCTCACATAGGTCTATTGCAACAGGCAGGGATTCTAGGACTTTCTTACGTGGTCAGCGTTCACACGCTATTGACTCTTTTACGAATATTGGTGATGCTCAGTATACTGATGTCACGTTAAAAGCATTAACAACAGATGCTACACCAACTGAATTAAGTATTGATGCTTCTGCAGATTCATTTCTCGTGGAGCAAGATACAGCAATGTTTCTTACGGTAGCTGTAACTGGTTTTACTGAAGATGGTGCGGATGCTGCTCATTATATACGCAAGGTAGCTATTAAAAATGAGGGTGGTACTACTTCACTTATTGGTAGTGTATCTACTATTGGAACAGATGTAGAGACTCAAGCGGGATATGATGTGAGCTTGACTGCTGATGATACAACTGATACTTTAGCTATTATTGTAACTGGTGATGCAAGTAAAAACATGAGGTGGGTAGCTTATTGTCACGGTACTTTGATTGGTATGCCTTGATAATTAAGCTAAACTAATTTTAGCCCTGCTGAAAAGTGGGGCTTTTTTGTTTTCGTGAACTACCCACCCACGCTAAAAAGCGATGAGTGGGCTTTTGCTCACATTTCGTAAATTTGCATACATGATACTAGCATCCGTAAATAGTGTGTATTCCTTAGTGAAGGATATAGCTAACGCAAACCAAAGAGGCTTTATAACGCCATCTCAGTTTAATGAATTTGCTATAAACGCACAACAGCAAGTTTTCCAAGAGATTCTTTCATCCTATGATGCTGAGTTGATAAAGAGGAAAAGAGGCGTTAGCCACAGCAAAGGAGCGTTCAATTCACTTGAGCAGATACAGGATATGCTAAGACCTTTGTTGAAGTATAATGTGTCATTAATGAATGTATCGGCTAATGTGTTCAGCCTACCCTCAGACTACTCATATCACATATCTACGCAAGTAGAGGGTGTTACTGCTAGTGTAACGCCACCAGAGAAGGCTAATGTATCTATAAATAGCTTTTTAGCTGCACCTAAGATAACATCACCTATATGTGTACTGCAAGGTAGTCAGGTGACATTATACCCCGCTACAATAGATTCAGGTGATGATGTTACCATGACTTACTATAAGTATCCTCAAGGTAGTGTACCTGCTACGGGCTTAGCATCTACATCAAACCCAAGTTGGAGCTTTACAACGGTGAGCAATGTGGCGATATACAATCCAACAAATAGTATAGATTTTGAACTACCAAAGGCATTGGAATATAGATTAGCTGAAAAGATACTTATAATGTCGGGTATCAATATGCGTGACCCTGAGATGGTGGGCTATGCTCAGTTTCAAGAGCAGATAGAGGCGCAACGGGACTCTTTATAAAGACTATGGCTAGTACAAGCATAACGAACACACCAAGGTATCTGAACGCTGATTCTGATGAGCGTTTGTTGTCTCCTGAAGAAATGTCTGATGCCCTTAATGTTCGCGGTATATCGGGGGAAGAGGGTAAGGGATTTGTCCTTAAAACGATTAGGGGAAATCAACTAATTAACCATACCCTACCTACGGGGGGTAATACTGTTATAGGTGCTATACCCGTTGAAGAGACAAACAAGATTTACTATTTTGTTTCAAACTCAGTTTCAAACTCAAATGACGAGCACTCTATTTTGGAGTATGATAGTATTGCTAATACTATACAAGAGGTTATTCGAGATAGTGTCTTAAACTTTCAGACAACAAATTTAATTCAGGGTAGGGGAATGATATTAGAGAATGGTGATACTCTAATATATTTCACAGACAACCTAAATCCTGTACGTAAGATTAACGTACAAACAGCACTTTCAGGCTACCCATCACCATTGACAGAGGAATATATTGAGGTATTAAAATACCCGCCCGTCAACAAGCCTACATTTGAGTTTGATACTGTAACAGACCAGTCTATAAACAATGTAGCGGGGAAGATGTTTCAGTTCTCTTATAGATACATTTATGATGATGGGGAGGTAAGTGCTTACTCACCTTATTCAGATGTAGCTATATCAGACTACTATCTTCAGAATAGTGTGTATACTTCTTCTCAGATTGACAGCAACAACAACGTCATAAATCTAACCCTTGATACGGGTAGTGGTATATGCACCCATATAGAGGTTATATTCAGAGAGGGTAATACAGGTGAGTGGAAGAGGATAAGGAGAATTGCCAATAACTCAGGGGTATCAACTTTAGAATTGACATTTGATAATAATGGAAACTATCAGGTAGCAGATACCAATGATACGAATAAGCTGTTTGACAATGTACCTATCACAGCTAAGGCTATTGATATTATTGGTAATAAGTTGGTGTTGGGCAACTATGTTGATGGATATAGTAATGTAGAGGAGGTTGCTACGTCAACAGATATTAGTATTGTCCCTAGATATTATCAAAGGAAAGACTATACAAATGCCGCAACCATACCCGCTAGTATCGTAGTTAGCCCTATACTTGGTAACAATGTAGGCACAATAACCTTTGACTTCTCATCATATACGGTGAATGAGGGTGATTACATACTACTAAGTTGTTCTCCTGTTTTGGGGTATATACCATCCACCTTCCCTCCAGTAGGGGAAGCATCCATTGGCATCATTCAAGCTGAGTATGTGGTTCAGGGTGGTGATACTATTGCTGATATTCTTGATGCTTTTGATACGATATTAAGTAATAATCCTACATTTGGAGATATAGCTGTTGTTCCTTATTTAACCTACTCTTCAGGTACAGATTTATTTGTGACCGTTAGACCTCGACCAGATCAGAATGTTACAGCAGTTGGCACACCTCTCCTAAACAACTCTATTGTATCGCAAGGTGGTGGTGGGCTATCTATAAACTCTTTTAAGTCGGGTGCTAATCATCCAGTAGGTATTGTCTACTACGATAGAGGTAATAGAAGCTCAACTGTACAGAAGCCATTACAAGAAGGTGTTTATGTGAAGTTCTTCTCTGAAAGAGAGGGCGACCCAATAGAAGGTTTTGGTGTTACAGGCCTCGATATGAGGATTGGTACTACACCTCCCGAATGGGCTACGCATTACAAAATAGTTTACGCGGGTAACACTACTGTTGGAGAGTTTCTTCAGTACACCTCTCTAGGGGCTTACGCTGCTGCAAACACAGATACAGCGAGTGTAGCTGATGCAAAGATATATTTATCGTTTAGGGGCTTTAAGGGGAAAGCAGATAGCTATAAGGAAAGACTTGGTGCTGAGATAGATTATAACTTTCAAGAGGGAGACAGGCTAAGGATAATAAGCTACTATGATGCAGATGCGGCAGATAGAGTTTATGCTAATGGATACCTAGACTTTAAGATATTAGGCTTAGAGACATACGACCCAAGTAACAGCCCCTTAATTGTAGGTACTGCTTCTGAGGCAGAAGAGTATAATAGAACAGGTGTATTCCTTCTTGTTGAGGATAGCGGTTTAGATGGATGGTCTTTCTCTGATTTATCAGGTCAAAATAATTGGTATGATGGGGCTGGTGGAGATAATACAGGTAATGGAGCTTACTTTGAGATATATAGACCCTATGCCTCACCTGAAAATGAGGTGTATTATGAAATTGGTCAAGAGTATAGCATATTAAATGCAGGAACAGTATCTAGGACACATGAAGGAAATATAAGGAATCAAGGCTCTATTATAAGCTATACCATAACAAATGTCAATGACTCCACATCACCCACATACGTTGATGTTGGTCTTAATATAGACAATGTAAACCTAGTCAATGGTGATGAAATAAATGTATCGGGAACAGGGAGTGTAGCAAGAGGAATAATAAGGCAAACAGAGTTTTTGACATCTAGTTCAACTCGAATATATTTTGATTTTGAATCTTTTGATGGGGTTGTAAATGGTGATGTTGTAGCTTTGAACGAGACAACGGCAGCCATAAGGATTAGTGGTGGAGATGTGTGGATGAAGCCTAGATTGCTTAGGATAAACAACACAGCAAACACACTAGATAACTACATTGATGTAGCTGAAGATTACTATGCCAATGATTTCCTACCAACAAACTCTTGGGGTAAAGGTAGACCAAATGCTTTCTCTGAAAACTCTAAACAAGTAAATAGATACCAAACTATTACTTGGTCTGACTCTTTCTTTACCGACACTAATGACAACGGCTTTAGCTCTTTCAATACAGCACTAGTCAACTTCAAAGAGTTTCAAAATGGGTACGGCTCTATACAGCTTCTAAGGCGTAGAGGTAATGATTTGGTGTGCTACCAAGAAGATAGGGTGTCAAACATATTGGTCAATAAAGACATTCTCTTTACACCTGACGGCTCTTCAACAGTATCTATTAGCAACAACTTTGTATCTGAGCCAAATTACTACTCAGGTGATTATGGGATAGGGCTAAATCCAGAGTCTTTTGCTGAAGCCGATGGTAGGCACTATTGGGTATCTGCAAAGAGAGGTAATATATTACGCCTAGGGGGTGATGGCATAACGCCTATATCCGAGTATGGAATGAGATCATACTTTGATGGTGTGTTTAGCAGTTTCCTACCTTCTATTGCGACAGCAAAGATTTTTGGTGGCTTCGATAGGGATAATCAAGAGTATTATGTGAGCATACCAACGGGTATTGACACTATTACTATATGCTTCTCTGAGCAAGCTAAGAAATGGATTTCAAGGTGGAGCTTTAAGCCTGAGTTCTATTCAGGTGTAAACATGAAGTTCATCACATTTGATGAGGGTAAGCTATACCTTCATGATGCTAACTCTCTTCACTCTAACTTTTATGGTGTTCAGTACAATGCTAGTTTTTCTATAACTGCTAATGCAAACCCTCAAGTTATAAAGACATATAGGGCTTGTGAGTTGCAGTCGAACAAAGCATGGGACTGTACTGTTGTTCAGACTAATTTAGTCTCGTCAAGCATTCCAGAGGCTAACTTTGAGGAGAAAGAAGGGTTCTATCACGCTGAGTTTCTAAGGACAACGGGTGGAAGCTCAGGGAATAAAGAAGCTCCATTTGTGGGACTAGGAACTGTGTCAGCTATCAATGGTAATGTAGTTACAATATCAGGCTTTAACAAAAGCTCTGTTGATGTTATGATAGGAGATACTTTTTATCAGTCGGGGAGTGGAGCTGCTATTGGTACGGTTACAGCAATCGGGGATGGTGAGTTAGTGTTAAGCTCTGTTTTAGGTCTTTCTGTTAACGACTTCGTTTATCTAATAAAAGATTTAGCTATACAGGGCGATGCTATAAAAGGCTATTATGCTAAGATGACATTCACTCAAGATGATTCTTCCTACTCTGAGATATTCGCTGTTAGAAACTTTGTGAATTATTCTCCAATATCAATTAAGTGAGAAAGCCCCTTGCTTTAAATGTGCTTCCACTGCTTACCTGATCGAATTCTATAAACTTGCGATTGGGCTACCCCATAAATCTTCGCAATCTCCTCCTGCGTAATGCCTTGATGTCCATACTTAATACGTTCAGCGCACTCTCTTGTTAGTTTTGAAACGGGGTGTTTCTCCCCTCTTGCAGGGGATATCAATCCAATATCATAAGCGTGTATCGTATTCTCAGATTGCGTACAATACTCTAGATTTTCAAGGCGGTTGTCGGTCTTAATCCCACTCTTGTGATTAACCTGCAAATCTGATTCACTAACAAATGCGAGCATTACTAGTCTATGGACTCTATAATCTTTCTTTTCTCCTCCTTTACACAATACTACCTGCACATATCCACTACTGTCACATCTAGGTTTAAGAACCCTTTCTTTTCCAAACTTCAGGCTTTTCACTCTCCCCAAGTTAGACACTTGATAAAGCCCTTCGTAATTAGGTATGTCTTTCCAATGTTCTATATTTGATTTCATCTATTTGCTTTAATTCCAAGCCAAATATATACATTCCAAATGTAATTTGCAATGCTTTTTGTATTTCTTAACTTTGCAAAATAACTACTCTTATGCCATTACCTGTAATAGACCCCGTAACCCTTGCTGCAGTAGCACAAGGCGTTATCGGTGGAGCTAAATCTATATTCGGTGCATCACAAGCTGCTAAAGCTAGAAGGCGATTAAAGCAAATTGAAAAGGAGCGACCTAAAGGATACATCCCTTCCGCTATACTTGAACGTGCTAACGAGCCTGTTGCTGAGGAATACATGGAAGCTCAAGAGATGGGCGCACAAAGACGCACATCTCAAGGTATAGGTGCTTTGTCGCAAGGTGGGTCAAGAGCTATCCTTGGTGGACTGCCTAGCCTTACAGAGAATGAGCGTGTAGGTGAGATGGAAAGAGCAGGTATGTATGAGCAAGAGCGTAGAAGAGCTTTGGTTGATAAGGGCAATGCACAAGAGAGAATACGTCAAGAGGCTAGACAAGATTGGCAGAATAAGATGAATGCTCAGACAGCACAGATAGGAGCAGGTACTCAGAATATATTTACGGGTCTTGAAGATATTGGTGAGGCTTCTTTGTTCTTTGCTAAGAATAAACTAGGTGATGAATTAACTAGCAAAACTACTTCAACTGACGCAGAATTACCTACTGATGATTTATTGGGAAGCTCTGTAATGGATGACCCTAAACTAGATGAGCAAGGTATTGATATGGATATTAAAGAAACAAATCAATTACCTACTATGGATGACCCCGCTTTAGAGGAGGAGGGTGTAGATATGGACTCTAATAAAAACCCATTTGAACTTCCTAATGGTGGTTTACGAGTTCCCCTACCTAATGGTGGAACTATTGATGTGCCACCACAAGAGATGGGTAATATATTCGATAATGGCGATGGCACTATGACTATACCTACTCCTAATGGGAAGGTGACAGTTCCTAGTTTTAAAATTGGAGGTACGGGCAAAGGGGGTGTATTACCAACACCTATTGGAACTTTTAAGTTTTAATTGATGGCCATACCATTTGAATCATCACCCGCAACGGTACTCGGTAAGTCAACACTTGCCAAGACAGGCTATGGACTACAACAACAACAGAAAGCAGAGGACTTAGCTGAAAGAGAAAGGTACGAAAAGAACTTCTCTGAAATCTCTGGCACTTATTGGCCTGAAAGAGATGTTGTATTAAATAGAGTTGGGGCAGAGGGTATGAAAATGTTTACAGACCC
>Ga0070751_1001296_pt1 | contig 14846 bp, 33 predicted proteins | sample VirMetDEL_Aug_28_FD_78514 | JGI IMG/M metagenome (GOLD analysis project Ga0070751, IMG submission 78514) | Aqueous microbial communities from the Delaware River and Bay under freshwater to marine salinity gradient to study organic matter... | ecosystem: Environmental > Aquatic > Marine > Coastal...
AGCCCAGTCGAACTCTCGATCGTCACCAGCCAGCAGCTCCTTGAGTCTGCCTTCTGGAGTCTTCACCAAAAAGTCATGCGGGGTGCTGTGCCCAGATGCTTCTGTGAGCTCCTCAGTCAGCTCCAGCTGAAGCCAGCGCATAACCTTGGGGTTTCTTAAGGCTCGCCTGATCCGGAGGCGTTCTGTGAGATTCTGGGAGTTCTCTCTTCGAATCTCCAGTTGGTTCCTTAAAGCAGCTTCAATCATATGATTGTTGCGTGCTAAAGTAAAAGCATCATTCATCGTCGTCTCCTGTAAAGCAATCTGCGAGATAGTCATCTATCTCTTGGGGTAGGTCTTGAATATCCGAGACTGGTTCACAGCGAAATCCGTCTGGAAGAAACCAAATGAAACCAAAGCCATCTGCTAATACTTGAGCAGTGACTTCACACCCGCATAGGAGCAGGAACTCAATCGTGGCTAGTGAGGCTTTTCTTTTCATCGGGATCATGTTCTTGTTTTGGGGATGTTCTTCGAACCCCAAAAGCAAGGAACATTTGTAGCAGGTTTGGAATCTTCGTTTCTTGGTATCTGCTATTCTTAGGATATGCACTAGCATATACTAACCCTTGGCATAGGCAGGGAAAGGAAAGAAAGAAAAAGCTTTTAATGCTCTTAATACTTTCAAGCGACAAGGCATTCTTAATTGGTATCTTCAAGCATGTCGCAAAGACACGTGCTTACTCTCTGTAAGAGATTGTATCCTAAGAATAGGAATGGTCCGCAGCTCTAACAAGAATAGTTTTGGAGAGCAACGTCCCTTACATAGAAGGTCCCCTATACGAGGCCAAAAGTTGGAAACATTGGCTTTTTAAGAATTTGTGGAAAACTCAATTCCTGGGCCAGGCCAGCTTCGGTAAGCATACGCAAGGCGAAAAGTTTTTTGCTTAGAGCTGCGAAAAAAACTCCAGGGTAGCATATGATTTGAAGCATGAACAAACGACTAAACACAATCGCGATACTTGGCCACAGCATGGTAACCATGAGAAACGAGGCTGTAGAACACTTCGGCTCCGAGGGCTATCAGGTTGGTTTTGTGTACCCAAAATACAATGGCCGCAGACCATATGAATTCTGGCTTGAGTTAAAGTGTATCCACTGCGGGCAGTGCCATGAGGTCGACTACAAGGGCGCTATGGATTCATGGGAATGCCAATGCGATCAACGCGACGTTTCGGCTATCCTCAACCAGGCTCTTAGTGAGGCGTATTGCTTCTACGCCATGGAGTATGGCGACAGGGTCATCAGCATAGATGGAGAGCAAGTTACAACGGAATGCCAGTATTGCCTGGGGCATCTGACAAGATATTCACGTACACTGATGAACAAAAGAAAGGGTCGCCTCCAATATCCTAAACATTACTGCGCCTCTAGGCAGACGGCTAGAGCCAACAGTATATTGGATGGCATGGGATATGCTGCTAGCATCTACCGAAAGGGAAGGGAAGGCTTGTGGACGGTAGACTGGTGCTGCAATGAATGCAAGTGGTACCAGACCACGGGGCTCGACAACATAGACAATAACGGAGTCAACTGCCGCAACAAGAGCTGCAGCAACAGTGCCAAAGGCGGTTACGATATATCCAAGGAATGTCTGTTCTATGTCATCAAGGCAAAGAGCTCTGTCGATGGCAGAGTGCTTAAGAAGATCGGCATAACACAAACCTCAGTCAAGCAGAGAAATCGTGGCAACGACAGGCAGGTGGCCGAGCACTACTCGACGATTTGCGTTGCCCCTGGATTCGATGCCCAGCAGATTGAAAAGGGCTGGGTCCTGGAATGCAAGAAGGAATTCAGGCTTGAGCACGGGCGGGAATGGTTTCAATCAGATGCTTGCCCAAAGAGATTGACAGCTTTGCTGGTTCGATACTTAAAAAGAAACAAGATTGAGTTTTATTTCGTTAAGAAACCTTAGGAGTTGATGAATGAATCTTAGAGAGAAGATCGTAAAGATCATGAAAGCTGGTGCTCTTGAAAAGGATGCACAGATGCAAGCCGTCGGTAAGTATAAGTACCATTCGATTGATGGTGTTGCCGATCACCTGAGAAAGCACTTTGTCAAGCAAGGCATCATCTTCAGCTACACAGTTCTGCAGAACAAAATGAAGATCACTGACAATGGAACATTTATCATAGTCAAGGAGCTAGAGATCACTCTCACCGATGCCGAAGACGGTGAGAGTATCTCGGGCATTGAAGTTGGAGTCGGCATCGACAAACAGGACAAAGCCAGTGGGAAAGCGACAAGCTACGCTATCAAAACTTGGCTAACCGCTACTTTCATGCTCAAAGGAAACCCCGATGAGAATGATGCCATTGTGCCGGTCGTCGCCGAGCGAGCATCCACGGACGAGACGACCAAGATTCGCGCTCGAGTGGTTTCACTTGGTGTTGATGAAGCTAGGTTCCTCAAAGCTGCTGATGCAGCATCCTTCGAGGCTATCCCCGCTTCTAGGATTCCCGCTCTCAATCAGATGCTCGACCAAAAGGAAAAGCAACAGTGATTGAACAGAGGACTCCAGAGTGGTTTGAGGCGCGACGCGGTAAGCCTACTGCGTCGCAGTTCTCAAAGATACTCACAAGTAAATTGAAGCCTTCCAAGTCGGCCGAGAAGTATATGAATGAATTGCTTCTCGAAAAGCTTGGGCGGCCGATGGTTCAATACGTCGAGAACGATGCCATGCGAATTGGTATTGCTCGAGAACCAAACGGTGTCGCAGCCTTTGAGCTGGTCACTGGGATTGAAACTGAAGAAGCCGGGTTCATGCTCTCTGAGTGTGGTAGGTTTGGCGCTTCTCCTGATCGTATCTGGGGCGATGGCGTCTTGGAGCTTAAATGCCCTTTGGAGAAAACTCACAAAAGTTATTCCTTAGAGCCGCGAGTCCCGACGAAATACGTGTTACAGTTACGTTCTCAGATGATGATTGCAGACAAGCCTATTGGTTACTTCTGTTCTTATCATCCTGATCATCTCCCTCACGTTGTCCGTGTTGAGAGAGATCCTGAATGGGATCAAGCCTTTCAAGAAGGGCTCAAAACTTTTCTTGACGAACTAGATAGCAAGTATGAGATTGCTTGCAACAACATTCTTTCTTAGGAGTAAGAACTATGGCTAATCGTCCTGCAATTCAAGGTTGGGTGCGATCGAAAGACACTGGCAAAAACATCAACATTTTCGCCTTCTGGGACGGGGAGTACGGTCTGAGCGGTAAGTTCTCAGACGATGTTGTTTCCATCAACGTCACAACGCAGACCGGCGAGTTGATCACCATCGAGCCAAATCAAGTTTACTTGAATGGCAAACTAGAGGCACAATACTTGGCCACGGAGTTAAGCACTCCAAAGCCATCCGCCACACCAAACGTTTCTGCTCCTACAGCAGATGAGATTCCGTTCTAATGAAACGGGAGACCATGCTAGCAAGGTTCGAGAAATGGACTCTCAGCAAATGCTTGGAAGCAACAGCTAAGGACCTTCAACTCCTAGTCCGAATGGAAGCAGCAGATGGAGACGGTTTCGCCCACTGCTGCTCCTGTGGACGACGGGAGCATTACAAGAAAATGAATGGCGGGCATTTCATTTCGAGGCAACACAAAGCCACGATGCTCGACCGACAAAACGTTCATGCTCAATGCGTTCGATGCAATTGCATGGATAACCTACCCGGCTATAGTGCTTGGCTCGAAGCAACTTACGGCGAAGGGTTTACTCTCGAGCTGATGGATAGGGGACGCCATCTAAAACAATGGACCCGTGAAGAACTGGTCGATCTCAGAATGGAATTCAAGAGATTGATCAAAATCGAAAAGCAAAGATTAGGAGTTGACTAGATGGATATGTTTCGAATGGTAGCAGACTTCCAAGAAGAAGTTCTTGAAGTTCCTGCCCGCACTTGGGCCGAGAGCATTCCCGCCGAACGGTTGGAATTCATGGTTAAAACACTTCAAGAAGAAGTTGATGAGTTCAATGCCGGCGTGACGGAGTACACCCGGACCGGCGATAAGGCGGCAATGGCGGATGCCCTCATGGATGTTATGTACTTTGCCCTCGGGCATTGCTACCAGGCGGGGATTAATCCATATATCTGGTTTAGTGCCGTTCACAACTCCAACATGCAGAAACGTTTTGCTTCGACGGAACGTGGTGCAACGGACGCTGCCAAGCCGGAAGGTTGGATCTCACCAGAGGACGCTGCTGCTACCGCTAACAAAGTGGCGGAAGGTGTCTTCGCTGAGGTCAAGCCAAAGGCCCAGTGCCATGAACTTTTCCAGAGAGCCAATGCTATCATGGCCGGCAAGGCCGAGGACTACAACTCCAACGGCGTTCAGCTTGGAGACTACTTCGAATGTGAAGAGGATTTCATCTGCTTCATCAGGGCTAAGTATCTCCGGCTGAAGTCGTTAGTGGGATCAGACGGTGCAGCAAACTTTGAGAGTCAAGAAGATTCACTGATTGACCTATGCAACTACGCTTCTTTCTACTACGATTTCCTAAACGAGAAGGAGTCCAACTGATGCACGCCTTTGCTTCGATAACCAGGATGACCAACGCCATAATGGAGTATGGCCAGGTCACCACAAACAAGAGGACTGGTGTCCGGGTGAGAACTCTTTACGGAGTTACCTTTGGAAATCCTTATCCTTTTGTGACAATCCCAGAGGGCAGATTCGTCGCCCCTTGGGTTGCTGCTGCTGAACTAGCTTGGACCCTGTCTTGCGACAAGGATCTGAGCTGGCTTCAGAAGCACACCAAGATGTGGGATAAGTTCGTCTTACCAGGAACAAACGAGGTTGCCATTAGCTACGGAGAGCGATGGCAAAAAGCGTTTGGGCGGGATCAGCTTCGTGGGTGCATCGAGCACCTGCGAAATGATCGCTCGACCCGTCAAGCAGTGGTGATGGCTTGGGATCCTTCCACCGATGGATGTGGTGGAACTCCTCAGCCGAATATCCCCTGCCCCATGGGTTTCTGTTTGAATGTCACGGACGACGGAACCCTGGACTTGAATGTGTTCCAACGAAGCATGGACTGTTACGTTGGAGCACCTTACGACTTGATGATGTATGGCATGTTGGCAGAGCTGATTCGGAATGAACTGCGGCTGCCGTCATCTCAGGTTAGGTTCCAGATTGCCAACGCTCACTTGTACGAATGTCATTGGGATATGATTGTTCCCTTTGAGGTTGGGCCAAGTGCCGAGCAGCTCAAACTCCCATTCACCCTGGAATTTGTGGCCAAGCATCCGGACGAGTATGTCAAGCACGTTCGAGACATCTCGAAGCCTATTGTTGAGAACCGTTTCAAGGTCAAACCAGAGGTGGTTGCATGAAGCTATGGCCACACCAAGAGAGAGGGTTGGTCCAGACCAGGGAGGCATACGGACGGGGCAGCAGGCGTATAACGTTTGTTGCCCCGCCTGGGGCTGGTAAGTCGATTGTCATGAAGACGATTGCCGAAGGGCTGGTCGCCAACAACAAGAGGGTGAACATCTATCTTCATAGACGGATGTTGACCAGGCAAACGATTGGATACTACGAGAACATTGGATTCCCCTTTGGAGTCGTGGCATCTGAGTTTGAAGCGTTCCACAACCCATCTGCACCGATACAAATATGTTCGATGCAGACAGTTGCTGCTCGCCAAGACAAGTGGAATTTCACTTTCCCTGATTGTGATTTCTTCTTTGTGGATGAGAAGCACCAGCAACTAGGTGAGATGGCCGAGAGTGTCTTCCAACGCCATATGAATTCTGGTGCCTGTGAGATTGCCTTCACCGCCACTCCGACTGGTTTGGGGCCGAAGACCTGTGACGAGCTCGTGACAGCTGCCCAGTATTCGGACCTGCTTGGATGCAATGCCCACATGGAAGTGGACCATTACTGCCCGGACATGCCCAGCTTCGACCGCCTGGAATATGAAGTTTCAGAGCGGGATAGCGAGGATAAGAATTGTCCTGAGGTTATTGTTGGCTCGGTCATCAAGCATTGGAGAAGGCTCAATCCTGATAGCCTTCCTACAATCTTGTTTGCGCCGAGTGTCAAGGCTAGTCAATGGTATTGCGAGCAGTTTGCCAAGCAAGGAATCACGGCCTGCCATATCGATGCCATGAAAAGTTCATTTACCCAGTACTGCCCCAAGAGGGACAAGCTGATTGTGAACAGTTTCAAGACCACGCCAGAAACCAGGGCCGAAGTTATTGAGGGATCTAGGACCGGCAAGTACAAGGTTGTCTGCAATCGGTTCATCCTTCGAGAGGCAATCGACATGCCTTGGCTGTACCATGGAATCTGTGCCACAACTTTCGGATCGGTTAGCTCCTACCTGCAGGCTTCTGGTCGAGTCCTGAGGTTCCACAAGGGACTGGATAAAGTGATATGGCAGGATCATGGCGGCAACCTTTACAGACATGGCCTGATCAATCAGGACCGAGAGTGGGAGATCGGCACCACCGATCGATCAATGCTCAGGGATAGAAAGAAGGCTGGTGAAGAAGCTGAGTCCCAAGAGGATGTTGAAGGCATCGTCTGCCCGAGGTGCCAATACCATCGGATGGCTGGAGCGGAGTGTCCCAAGTGCGGTGTAGCAAGCAAACGAGGAACGAGAGTTGTTCGAGAGTTGGACGGAACTTTGAAGAAAGTTTCTGGCCGTTTCTTCAAGAGGAAGAGGCAGCCGACTGCTCGGCAGGAATTCGTTGCCAGCTTGTACGTCCACAAAGCAATGGCCAAGAAGAACAGAGGTTCAAGGTACAAGACTGTTGAGGATGTCATTCGGCATGCGAAGAACAGGTGCAGAAAGAAAGACATTCAAGTCGACGACCGAGAACTGTTTGGCATCGCAATGTCGATGGCCAAAAACAAGTTTGATTTGAAGAGCGGTTTCCGTCCAACCTTTTTCCCCGAGGAGCTGTCATGATTCATTGTCCAAAGTGCAAGGCCGTTCTGTTGCCAACGCCAAATGGAGCAGTTTGCGAGAAGCTAACTTGTGGTGGTCTCTATCCCAAGATGACGACCAAAGATAGGAACTATTGCAACGCCATTCATGCTGGTGTTCAACCAGTCCAAAGGCTGGGGTGGGACTTGAACCTTTTCACTTTCAATGGCGAAGATGAATGGCTCAAAGTCAAACAGGTTTCATCTGTCAGACCAGTGGCGACTGGTCAAAGGCTAGGACTTGATGGAAACTCGCTTCTCGTCCTTGAGGAAAAGAAGAAATAGAAACAACTTGATACTCCTTTTCGGGGCGGCATTTCCTTGGATTTCCTTGGTGATGCCGCCTTTTTCTATTTGATTCCAAAAGTTTTTAGAAAGTTTTCGCCTTGCAAAAACAAGGGTTTTATGACAAAAAGGGGTTTTGATTAAACTTTGTTGTTTACAACGACGATACTCACGGTAATATTCTTTCAAGTTGATTAATTCAATGTTAATCAATGTTGTTTGAATTTACTTTTATTCCTCTCGCTCGAAAGACCAAAATGATTTTCCAAGAACTCGGCCAACTCATTCGGCACTACCACCAAGTGGACATCGACAATCACCCATCCGACGACATCAACAACTACCTCGATAAGTTGATCGACCACTACACCCACTTGATCGAGACCAAGCAAATCACCGATCGCGTCATCTCAATGGAGAACAACTAAAATGAATCCAACCTATTCCGTCCGACTTGAGGACTACGCCGACTCTTCGGCTTATTCCAAAACCGAACCACCAACATTTGAAACCCTCGAGCATGCCAAGAGGTATGCCGAGTGCCTTCGAGAAGAGCACTTTCCCTCGAGAGACCGTTGGACCATCAAAATCGAAATGGAGACCATTCATGTTTAACATCAACTACAGAGACTTCGGCACCCATATCACTTTCCACACCGTAGTGGATGACCAAGAACTAATCACCCACACAACGGCTTTCCCAACGGACGATGATCGACGGGTCGAGTCAATCAATGATCGAGATTCGATTTGGTTCGTGCCTCGAGCCGATTGGGAAGTCTTCAAGCGATCAATTCAATTCCACTCAGAGGAGAGGTTCAATGCCGAGCAGACACGACTATCCGAACCCTCGTAACCGTCCATTAATCGTCACCTTTACACTTTGCTTTTTCATCGCCCTAGGTTTCGCCATCTCGAAAGGATGTCTCTAATGTCGCCCGCTACTTACAACAAAACTCGTATCTTCGTTTATGGAACTTTGAAGAAAGGTTATTCCAACAATCGGCTCCTCAAGAATGCTCGGTATGTCGGCCAAGCAAGAACGTTCGATCGTTTTCCACTCCGATGCAATGGATCATTTCCATCTATGTTCCTCGGCGGTTCCGATCGAGGGCAAGTGATGGGTGAGGTCTACGAGGTCAACGACCAACAACTTGCAAACGTCGATGCCCTTGAGGGCAATGGGAACGGTTTCTACGAGCGGATGGAAATCAAGTTGATTGACGAGTTCGATCGAGAGGCAAAAGCGTGGGCCTACTTCCGTGATCAATCGGCTTATGATACTCAACGGAGAACGTTGGAACCCGTGTTCGGCTTATTGAATTGGGGACGTTGATGGAACATGATTTCTTAGAGTCGATTGCTATTTTAATTTTACTTTTTGCCACTTGCATTCTTTTGATTTTCACAGGAGCTTAATCATGGAACTTGATTCCAAACTTTACTACGACAAGAACGAACGGAAACTCTATCGCCACGACGAGAACGGCCGAGAGGACGTCATCAAGAAAGTTGCTTCTCGAGCCAAGGATATTCATCGAATACTTTGCTGCTTTGAAGAGGAAGGTTGGCCGGAGTTTATCTTCGATCCAACACCACCAAACGCAGAGGCAGAGATCTCGCATGATCGACGAGTTTCGAGCATGCTCAACAAATGGAATTCATCCACGAAGTTGAACCCAACTCGAGTTGTGTTTCGAACCTCAGATGGGACCCAAAAGATCCACGCGGATTTGCTCGAGGTGTAAGTTGTTTGGTGACAAGGACTTAGGTCAAAACGTCTAGGAATCTGATTGAAAATGAAAGAAATCCGAAAAAACTTTTTGTTCCTAAGTCCTTTGTTTTCAAGCACTTATGCCAAACCCGAGAAAATAAATGAAGAATAACTTAGCATTGGCATATACGAGCGCCGATGCTAAGCATATATTCTTATTAATCAATTGATTAATTCAATTTGATTGTTTGAATTTCATTTCCTTTTTCCTTCACAACGAAAGACACAAACATGACCATCCAAACCCAAGCCGCTCAACGAACTTTTGGTGTTGAAATCGAAGCTCGTGGCATGACGGTTTCCGAGGCTTCTCGAGCTCTTCGCCATGCCGAAGCCAACAACGAAAACCTTCGTGGTTGGAAAGTTGTTTTCGATGGAACTTCGGGTGTCGACTTCGAAGTCGTTTCCCCTATCCTTCGCCAAGACGAAAACGGATTCCAAGCCGTTCGAGACGTCTGCCAACTCTTCAATGATCTTGGTTGCGACGTCAACCACAAATGTGGACTTCACGTTCATATCGGTGTTCGCGATCTCAACTCTGTTGAACTTGCCAACACCGTCAATCGATACAACTACTATTCACAATTCATCGACCGTCAAGTTGCTCCATCACGCCGAGCCAACAATAACCTTTTCTGCACCGACCACTCGAGCAAAATCGACGCCAACCAAACGTGCCAACAGATGGCCAACGCTCAACGCGGCCGTTACTACAAGATGAATCTCAAATCCTATCTCACCCACGGAACCCTTGAGAACCGACATCACCAAGGAACTTTGAATGCCTCTAAGATCATCAATTGGGTAAAGTTCGTCGCCATCCAAATCGAGACCGCCAAAGCCGACGCCGCCAACGCCGTCACAACACCAACCTCAACCGTTTCTGTTCAACAAGCGGCCACCCAACTGCGTGGCAAAACACTTCGTGTTCTTCAACTCCTTCAACGTCAAGCCTTCACCGCTCAACAACTTGCCTACGAAGTTGACTCGACCGTCAAGAGTGTTCAATCGATGATTTGCAAAATCCGAAAGACCCACACCGTCCGAACTCGCCGAGGATACTACTCACTAGTCACAACCGAAACCCAAACTACGACCACATCCCACGCAGGCCACTCTGCTCTGTACGACCACGTCCCTGTGGCTATGATCGACTATTTCAACCGTCGTCGAGTCCAACTCAACACTCAACAATCTCGATGTGAAGTCAACACCGTTTGGGCTGCGTAAGCCCATCGGCTTTGGCCGAGTGAATTCAACCTCAACCTCAAAACGAAAGACACCAAAATGAAAACCGAACTAAAGATTGAAACTCCAACCCACGAAGTCATGTTAGCCGACATTGAAAAAGTCCGATCGATTTCTCGGATCGAATCTGAGACCACACAAGAGTGGATGCACGACTTCTTCGGTCGAGTTGGAACTTGGCTCAATGCCAACATCGACGCAGAATGCAACGTCCAAAATTGTTGGATCATGATGCACGCCGCAGGATTGTTCAAGTAAGAAACCCACGAGCCACGAGAGCCGCTCTGAGAGCTCTCATTCATCCCCTAAACAACTTGGAGAAAAGTTATGTGTGTTATCATCAATAATTCTAACGGAGCTCAGATTGGCTCTGATGTCCTCGAGCAAGCAACCATCGACAACCCTCACGGTGGTGGAATCATCGATGTCTCGACGGGTGAGGTTATTCACTCGATGAGCATGAAGAGAGTTCTAGCCGAGATGAGGAAACGAAAGAGATGGATCTCTCATTGCCGTTGGGCAACCGTTGGTCCTAAGACGTTGGACAATTGTCATCCGTATCCGATCAAAGATGATTGGTTCCTCATGATGAACGGAACCGTGAGAATCACTTGCCCAACTAATTGGTCTGACACCAAGACCATCGCGAAGAAGGTCTTGAGATTTTCTGAGCCGAATGAATGGGACCAAGTCTTGAGCTGCTTCGACTCTGCTCGGTTCATCGCATGGAAACATGGATGCAAGCCGATCATCACGGGTCGAGGTTGGATCGAGGAAGGCTCGGTCGGATATTCCAAAAAGATCTATGTTAAGCCGCCCGTGGCCAAGAGGAAAGAAGTACAATTCAGAGATCTAGAGGATGATCCAAATGCCGTCACGAGGTTTGAACGACTAGCTTCATTCGAACGTGAGATGCAGATGGCTTACGACGAGTATGAAGCAGAGAAGAAAGGATGGTTGTTCTAATGTCTGAACTACTAAACCAATTCGAGAATGACATTGATGTCGTTCTCTTCAAGGCTAGTGACGAGGTAAGTTTCGTCCAAGCAAGTATTGAGCAAGAGGATGAGATAACCGCATGGTTGACCGATCATGACTTTGAGATTCATACAACGTTCACTCGAGCATTCATCCTCTTTATGGATCAAGACACGTGCATCGTTGTTTGTTGGGATAAAGTTATGTTTGACAAGTTGAAGTTGGCCGCTAAGATTTGCAATGAATCGAGCGAGCCTTTATCCGAAGAGAGGAGAATGAATGTCTTTAGAACCGTTTTCCGGAATTGCTGAGATCAAGAGAGGTTGCGAACAACTACATTCGTACCTCGAAGAGTATGGAACAGACGTAACAGAAGTCAAGCACAATGGCTTGAAAATCACAATCGAAAGGATAGGACCAAATGAATTACCTGCGAAAGGAAACCGTGATGATCTTGTGGACGCGAGAAGAGGTCCCCTTCGGAACGACCACATCAATGCCTCTGGCCATGGTTGTCCATTTTGAAGACCCCAAGACGAGAGAGCCGATTAGCTTTATTCGGAAGGATTCATTCACTCACGACGAAGTGTGGGATGGGATCAACGAGATTAAGGAATTGGTTGGAGAGCGCGGCTCGATCGTTGTTGGCAAACACATCGAAGATGCACTTGGTGTCGATGCTTTGAACCGAATGGGAGTCCGAGACCGCGTTTGGTCTAAGCGCGACACGGGATTCATGGAACGAGCGACGTTCGATCGCGCCTGCCAAGAAGGTACGATCGGTGGTGACTTTGAACTCTAAACCATGTGGCGAACTCCGATGATCGTTCACCTGCGACGATCATCGTTGTTCCCTCACGAAAGGAATAACTATGACAAGAAGAAAATCAAAACGGTATGACACGCACTTGTTACGGAAAGGCGATAGCAAAACGGCTGCCAAGAAATTCAACAAGAAACGTTGCAAGACCAAGCGAACATATCGGACCCGTGAAGAGGCATGGCTCGTGGCAAGCAGCTTCTCAGAGAGCAAGCATTCATTCATTGATTTGAAGCCCTACCACTGCCCCCATTGCAAGAAGTACCACGTTAAGAAAAGGAAGATAGAAGCATGAGCTTTTGGTTGATCGTCGCCGTAGCAATCATCTACTTCGGCATCGCATTGGATAACCTCCGCCAAGAGGATTATCCGCACGCTTTGATTTGGGCTGCGTACGCCGTAGCCAACATTGGTTTTGTTTGGTATGAACTCACGAAAGGAAAATGAAATGAATCTGTTTATCCGTTTAATGTTCTCGATGTTTGTTTGGTTTGTGGTCGGGCTTGTCTGCTTGGTTGTCTTTCCGCCGCTGGTCTTGATCCCTTTGTTCCTTGCCTTCGTTGACATCTTGCTTGTGATGATCTCGTCTTCTCGGCAGAAACGAAAGCAGGCTCGGCTTGAAGAACGTCGTCACCAAGAGATGTTGGCCATGATCGCTGGCTCGAAAGGAAACTAGTATGGACCTAATTGATAACTTGAATATTCCCATTCAACTTGGCCGCACCTGTAAGGTTTGCAAGGAAGAGTCTGTGATGGAGATGTGGCAAGCCGACTATGAAGCTTGGCAGAACGGCGCCTACATCCAAGACTCGGCGCCATACCTTTCGGTCGATGAACGTGAGCTCTTGATCTCAGGCATTTGCGGATCTTGTTTCGATTGTATCTTTGAAGGAGAAGACGAATGATTCTTACAGGTTGGCTACTGGTGTTCTGCGTCGTGCTTGTCATTCTAAGGAACGAGAGCTGCGAACGAAGATCTATCGCTCGATACAATAAGGCTTTCGAACGGATTCTCAAAGAAAGGAATCAGATGTGAATACCAACGAATGTAGGCACTGCCCTAGGGTTGCTGAGGAAGACGGGCTCTGCCTTCTCTGCTCAGAGCACGAAATCAGGGCTGAAGCCCAGCAGACTAGTTGGAGACGCGAGCAAGAATTCATTGATCGGTATGTCGAAGCTACAACCTTCGACACGCCGCTCGACTTTGTGATCGCTCGGGAATTGGCAGACGACGAAGGTGAGGACGCGGAATGGATTTTCTAATTGACATCCTCGGATATATGACCCTAGGCTTCCTACTGTTTTGGGTGCTACTAGTTTTAATTGCAATCTCTTCAAAAGGTTGAACCAAATTCTAAGGTTGCAGGCTATAATGGCTTGTGACCTTTTTCTTTTCACAGGAGACATCAATGAATATCTTTGTCCTTGACTACGACCCAAAGCAGGCAGCTCGATTTCACTGCGACAAGCACGTCGTGAAAATGATTCTCGAGTCGGCTCAAATTATGTCGGCATGTCATGAACTTTGTGGCGGCGACCCGTGGTATCGGCTAACGCACAAAAACCACCCTTGCACTGTTTGGGCTCGTGAATCGACCGCTAACTATCAATGGCTTCTTGAACTGTTCAACGAGCTTTGTGAAGTCTACACCGAGGTTTATGGCCGCCAACACAAGTGCTCGACCATTGAGCAAATCCAAACCGTTCCGCCCGGCATTCCAGATGGCGAGCTCACGTCGTTTGTCCAAGCAATGCCCGATGAGTTCATTGATCGTGATCCTGTGACCGCCTATCGCCGATACTACCGAATCGATAAGGCTCACATCCTGAAATACAAGTCCCGTCCACTACCTGCGTTCTTGCGCCCATAGGAGAAGGCTATGAATGACGTTGATCGAATAATAGAGCTGCTAAGCTTCATCAACTTTGCCGAGCTAAACACTAGCCAGCGGACACGCTTGGTTGCTGTTCTCTTGCCGTTGCGGCATCACGTGGATCTCGACGAAGAAAGCAGGTTTGTCATTGAAGAGCTGCTTGAACAGATGGTTGGTAAATAAAAGAAGGCTCGAGAGCAATTAAGTTCTCGAGCCTTTTCTTTTTCTTTGGCGACAATGTTGTGGTCGTTCAATCATGCACGACCACAAGCTTTGTCTCGAATAAGTTTTAACCTTCCAACCAATTCAAAAGTCAAGTAGCGACCGTTCTCTGCCGTTCCAAATCTTACTCCTTCACAATTTTTGTTCAAGTAAGCAATCGTCTTTTGAGCTCTTGATCGATTATCTTTTTCGTAAGTGAAATCCCAAAGTGGATTGTCAATAAAAGTATCAAAGCCTTCGTCCTCAAAAGCTTCAATGACTTTGATCATTGCTGAAGCATCTTTCCTCAACTTGCAGATAGTGAATGATCGATACCTCAATTCGTTTCTGCTCTTGATCCATTTCAAATCTTTGATTACAGGTGTCATCTGAGTTTCCTTTTGCATGGGTATGTTGACAAGTCTAGACCTAAGCTAACCTGAATTTTACAAAAAGATTTAGGACTCGTACACAGCCCTTGCAGATTTTGTTTTTGGGGGCGTGCTCTTTTTCGTGAATTGCTCTAAGCCCTTGGTGTGCTTGGGCTTATGACAATCTCAACTACTGTGGACTGGTTGCAGACTACCTAGACTAACGGGGATTTACCCGCCCCTAAAATCGGCCGTTGACCTAAGTCCTTTGGTACCAAGGGCTTACAACCAACCAACACATTTCGTGAAAACCGCGCTCATATGCAC
>Ga0070751_1001304_pt1 | contig 14823 bp, 18 predicted proteins | sample VirMetDEL_Aug_28_FD_78514 | JGI IMG/M metagenome (GOLD analysis project Ga0070751, IMG submission 78514) | Aqueous microbial communities from the Delaware River and Bay under freshwater to marine salinity gradient to study organic matter... | ecosystem: Environmental > Aquatic > Marine > Coastal...
ATATAATAATACAGGTTAGAGTATGTTAGTAGTAGTAGGTGTTGTGGAAAACTAATGGTTATTCTCAATAAGGTTTAGTTCCCATACACCAAAGGATATGAGTGTGAAGTCATCTCCATCCGTAGTTTGTCTGCCTGATGGATGAGGTGTAATGCTTCCTTCCGTGATGGACAGCGTTGCGCTTGTGCTAGTAGTTCTACATAGCTATTCTTGTTTGTTTTCATAATGTTTCCTATATCTAGTGAGTGTAGTTTTATTGGTTTTTAGGTAGGCAGCACATATCTCCCAGCTGACGCCAGCTGAATGTAGTTGTTCTGCCTGTTGTATTTGTTCGTAGGTTAGTTTCATAGGATGTATCCGTCTTTGGTTGAAACCAGCGTTGTGTTTATCATCTCCCCATCTTTCCATTCTTCTATCTTTACTAGTTGGTAATGTCCTCCATAGTCCATCTCGCTATATAATTCTAGGTGTTCTTTGGTGTTGAAGGATATTACATCGTAATTGTCTACATCGTCGTAGCAGTATTCATCGTTGAAGAACCAATAACCAGTAAAGTAATGCGACTTGTTTAGGACGACACCTTCTACCTCTGCCTCCTCATCTTGGTAGTAGAGTTCCCACGCTTCATCTATGGTTCCACCTTCGTCGGTTATTTGGATATATTTTCCATCAGCCTTGAATAGGAAGTAGTCAAAGGTTTGGGTGTTGGAAGTTTCCTTTATTTGTTTGGGATGTGTGTCTGATGAAACCTGTGCCTCCACTTCCGTGCGAGCACGAGCTTGTTTCATTCGTTCTTCTACGGATGTTTGCTGTGTAAGGCGGTTTGTGTAGTTGTTCATCTGCACCACCAGTCAGTAATCCACTCCTCTTTTATTTTATAATACTGTGCTATAAATTTAGTAATGGTGTCGTTAGAGACTGTGCCAATAAACGAAGGCATCATTAAATCAATCTTCAATCCTTCCTCGTCATCCAATAGATCATCGCTATCTACAATTTCTCTTACATTGTCTGCATATTCTTGTTTTATCCCAGCACACCAATAGTGATCCATCTCCCAAGCTTCCTGCCAATCGTCGCTATTAAGAAATGGCAGTGACGCTTCCCATTCCTTCCAAGTAGCAACTATCTGTGCATCTGTTAGCCCTTCGTAGTTGGGTTTAGCCATCACACCATCCAGCGATATACACATCATCCTCTCCTTCCTTCAATAGTGCAACAGGGAAGTCATTCCACCAAGCGACAAACTCTTCGCTGCCTATGTCTCCGTGTGGCGTATTCCAAATGCAATTTCGTCGGTGCTCGCTGCTGCAACCTTCTGGTGAATACCCAATAGCGTGGGTGATATATATCTCTTGTGCATATTTGGCTTGTAACTCTTTTGCGCTAGCTTCATCTTCTTCATCATAGCAGTCTTGTAACGCTTCTTCTAGCCATTTATCATCCATCATCTCGTGGCAAAGATTGTATTTATCTACCATTCTTTGGGAGACATAGATGAGTCCTGAATGGTTCTCGTCATCAAAGTAATAGCCGCTTTCATAGCGTCTCCAGCTTTTTTCGTCGTTCCATTCCAGTTGCTTATCCTTTATGAGGTATGGGTTGTTTTGTTTAGGTTCGTCCTCATCAGGCAGTCCAAGCTTTGCCGCTGCTGCCGCCATTCGTTGTTGTAAGTCGCTCATCATCAAAGCTCCAATAGGTTTAGGACTTCTACCTCTGGTGGTTTCTGTTTCCCATAAGGTATCTGTTGGATTTCAGTTGAACGCTTCAATACATCGTGCTTATCGTAGACACGCTGGATGATATTCACACTATTGCCGCAAAGTCTCGCAACCAAATAAACATCCAGCCCTGCGGTGATACAGGTTTCAATAAAGGTAGAACGCAACGAATACAAGGTGTAAGCACGCTCGCTAAACCTGTTTCCTTTGAGCTGATGTCGTAGCGGAAGAATAATACTCTTCCTCCAAGTATCACCAAAGTGGTTGTAGCTGTGTGTCTTTTGCAGCAGCTCCTGTGGTTTCCCAAACACCAAGCTGTTGTCGTCAGGTATTACGCCTGGATAATGGACAGCAAGGAAGCGTTGTCTGTATTTGAGGAACCTGCGTAGGTTGTCGCCACTATTACTGCGACAAGGGATATCCCGTTTCTTCCCAGTCTTTGACTTGCGAATATGGATGCGTAGTTTGTAGTCATCTACCCATTCCTGTTTGCTTTCGCTCCACCGCTTCGGGTTTGTTATTTCAATATCACGCATACGCAACGCCAGTAGTTCGCTTGGACGACAACCAGAGTTCTTCAACAGGTGGATGAAGGTATGGAATAAGTGCCTACAGAATACTCCGTTGATGTTCTCCGCTGTCTTCATCCAGTCTTTGCGTATGTATTTGTTTATTACTTCGTAGTCCTCTTCTGTGATAGCTGGGTTGGCATCCAGTTCGTCATCGGTTATGACTACCTTTGGGAAGAAGTTTCTGCCCATCACCATTTCATTAGACACATACCCTCGTGGTTGTAGGTATGAACGGAAGAACACAGCGATATCCCGCAGTTCGCTTTTGATAGTGCCTTTCATCTTCGCCTGTCTGAACAACACATACTCTTCAAAGGTGAGGTTGTTTATCTGGGTTGCGTATGTAATGTTTTTGTATTCAAGGTAGTCCGCTAACCTGCGCATACTTTGTTTGCGTCTGTAATGGCTTGCTTCATCTTTGATGCCTGCTGACACACGCTTCTCTTCATTAAGCAGGAAGTCCTGTATCAACTCCGTTAGTGGTGTCTCGGTTGTTGTTGCCTTCCGTTTGAGTTCCCTTTGTGGTGTGCGCTCAAACGACACCAACGCCTTGTAGAAGTTGGCTAACGCTTGTTCCTGTGTCTCCGCACCATCAATCTTCTTGATGCGGTATTTCCGCTCGTGCTTATTCCACTTGCGCACATACCAACCTTCCTTGATGGTGGCGTAGGTAAATACGCTTATACCTTCTTCAACTTGGATGGACGCTTTGACTTTTGGCATAACAGTTTCAGTTTAGAAAACCGACAACCCTTTGCTTGTCTCCTGTTAGTCCTCAATAGTAACTCATTGTTGAGAACCCTGTAATGCTAGTTATAGCAACGGGTTATGGGGAATAGAGGGCTAATGGGTGATGCTGCGGCTGGGTTGCCTGGTTTCAGTCTATCACAGGGTTTTAGCAAGGTAGAACTGCTTGTCTTTTGCTTGTCGCTTGTCCCTGCTTGTCTCCGCTTCTTTCCGTGTTGGCGCTGATGGAGCGGAGCACGAGCTGAACGAAGTGAAGCGTTGAGTGCGGAGCGGGAATGCCTAAACCATCCTCATTCGCCTACCGATAAACTACTAATACAAACATACTACTCAACTATGGCTGGCGTCCTTGATGGTTTTATCGCGCGAGAACAGTAATAGAAACTAATAAGAAATAACTTGTATTTGTATTTAGTTTGTGTTGTTATTTGTCCCTTATTCCGCTCGCTACGCTCGCTCCCTGCGCCCATATTTGCGCCCGTTTGTTTCAGTATTGTCCTGCGATAACAGGGTCATAGGAAGCAGCGACGAAGGAGCTGCGGGATAGCCAAGCGACACAAGGTTGAGCTTGTATGCCTTATGGAGACACCCAAACTTGTTGCTATGACTGGTGTCTTTGCTTGTCGGTGTTGCTTGTCTCCCGCTCGCTACGCTCGCTCCCATAGCCAACCTGTGGCTGCGCTTGTAGTAATAAAGATAAATAGGTTCTTATTACTCAACAGGCGCAAAGACTGGTTGGTGTAGCTGTGGTGAAAACATATGTCCCCGTCAATACATCCAAACTCTGCGGACATACCGCAGTTGCGTTGTTATCGGCAAGCGTTTCTTCGTAGGCTTGGGTGAGGGTAGAGCGTGGAGTAGCGATAGCTACGACAGAGCGAGTGAGCGATAGCGAACGAGCGGGTAGTAGTAGTCATATGATTGGCATCCTTGATGGCTTCGTGCATACATGCGCAGGAAATAACACCATCGGTCTGCGTCTAAAAAATAACAATAACTCACTCCCCAGTTGTTGCAAGGGTTTTCGGCGGAGTAAGTATTATTTATTGACCGCTATTTATTGCCTATTGGCGCAGACTAGACCCAAGCTATGGGGGGTAGGGGGTTTATTGAGAGCCATTATCAATAAAGTAGGCTTCACATTTTTCCGCCATTTTTTACCAGGGGAAGTGATAGTAATGGTAGCAAAATCTCCTAGGATGATGCACCTTGCCTTTGGGCAAGTTTAGCCTTTTTTTTGCTTCTGCTAGGTATCATATATCTAACCCAAAAAGTGCTCTAGTTTCTCTGATAGGGTCTTTTACGGAAAGCGTGCAGGACGCAAGTAAAAGCATTAGGGGAAGCAGCGCAAACCCTTTCATCGTGTTAGTCCATATAACCCATAATATGACGCTGTAAGGGCGATGAAAAGGCTTGAAGGTGCAAGGACGCCTAGAACAGGCTTCAACGCCATACAGGGTCGTATAAGTGGCGATAGTCGTTAGTTAGTGGCGCGGCTAGCGCCTCACCTTATAACCTTCGTCAGGTATTCAGGCTTACGACATTCGGTTAGTGGGTAGACAACACGAAAACCAGGTTTCAAGTCTTCTGCTTTGATGTAGTTAGGGTTTCTTTTTACACACGCAGCAAAGTTGCTTTCACGGGTAAAGTAAAACTCTACTTCTTTGTTTTCGTAGTCGTAAGAAATGGTGCTCTCGCGGTAGTCAAAAACGGGTTTCATTCACCGTCCTCTTCACCATCGGTAGCGTCGGCTTCAACCAGTTCTTTGAGGGTATTGATGGAGCCTTCAAGTTGGAGCAGCTCGTTATGTAGCTGTTGAGCAGCAGCGCTTTTCTGGCGATAGATAGAGATAGCTTGTTGGAGTTTTTCAGTTAGGGTAGTCATAGGGTTTCAGTTAGTTTTTGGATATGGTTTAGGAAATAACTTTGGGCAGTAAGAAAGACTGAATAGTGCCTAATACCTTCTGCGATGCTTTCAGGCGTTGCGTTTGTTTCCTTTTGTATTTCAACAAGCTTCTGGGTTAGCAGAGTTGTGTTTTCCTTGTAGTGTTGATCTACTAGGGCAAACAGCGATACATTTAGTTGGTCTTCTTTGTCTAGGTTGTCCCAAGCTTGGGCGGCAATATCTGTTAGTTCAACTACAAAGTCGTTGAAGGCGTCGTTGTAAAGAAGTTGTAGGGTTTCGGAGTTCATTCTCATTCATTATTGTTATGTTGTGCGTGGATAGTATTTAGCAAACAGACGCAGAGGATGTAGTATTCCTACTAGTCCTTTGGTGAATGAAGACACACCCATATGAGCTATGCGAGTGGTGGTGTGTCTTCTTCTTTCATATACCCTGCGGCTTACATCATCTAACAACAAAAAACGAATGTGTAGAAGGTTTATTTGTAAAGGTGTGGGAATAGTTCTTTGTGTTGAGCAAGTCCAAACTCCTTCGCTTCTTCTGGGTTGCTTGCACGGAGTTGGTCGTATTGCTTGTTGATGCGTTGTTCTTTTGTAGGAGGTGAGGGACGACGAACACGCACTGAGGTATTACCTCGTTTAGTCGGTTTAGCTCGCCTCTGCGTCGATGCTGAACCTTCTTCGGGTGGTAATACGGGTGCTGGTGGTGCTTCACCAGGTTGAATAGGCATCGCCATCTGTTCGCGTTCATATTGCTCGCGGTAGGCGTTGTATTCGTCCTGTCCTTTTACCTCTTGCTGGTATGCCTCAAACTGGGCGTTCTCTTCACGCACCTGCGACATCGGTTTCCCAGTCAGTCGTCCAGTTGTGTTATCCAAAAACCAGTCGCCAAGTTGTTGCGCCTGTTCAGTTCCCATTAGGTAGTCAAGTCCAGCACTAACTGCTGCTGTTCCAAACCCAAGACGAATAGAACCATTTGTCTTTACCAGTTGAGGTTGTTGTTTCGGTAGTGCTGGTGCTTGAAGGCGTCCAGTTGGTGGTTGAGGTTGAGGTTGTGGCGCTACTTGACGCTGTCTAGCAACTTGTTGTTGGGCATCAAGGTTCAGGCGTTGCTGCCTGTCTTGCACCTGTTGGAGAAGTTCTTTGGAGGCGGTTGGTGTTTGTGGTTCAACATAACCACGAGTTGTGTTCTGTCTGGTTTGACGAGAACCTCTAACCTCGCTAGCCATATCACTACCAGTTGTAGGTGCTGGTGGTTGGAGTTGTCCCTGTGCTGCCTGTATTTGCATTTGCTGCCTATTCCGCATCTGTTGGAGAAGTTCCTTTGATGAGGTTGGAGTAGGTTTATCTACATAACGGGTATTGATAGAAGTGTCTTCCCGTATCTGTCGTGCATCTTCCGCACCTAAACCTTTGGTGGGTTTGCGTGGTGGTAGCTGCGGACCTTGTTGTGGGTTGTTGTCTATGTAGTCAGGTGAGTTGCTTACAAACTTTCTATTGCGTCGTGGTGTTTGTCTCGGCATTTGTCTAATGTTTTATTGATATAGGAAGTCGCACAAGTGGTCATAGCTTTCCAGGTAAGCGAAATGGATATACCCAAGTCGTGCTAATAATTTGTAATACATAACGAATGAAATAGTGGAGTATTTGGTTTATTTCAGTCGTCATTCATATGGCGACAAAGTTGCCACCTAAATAGGGATGTAGGGCATATGCTGCCCATAGTTGTTCGGCTCCACCCAAACCTCTCAACTCGCACCTAGCCATCCCAAAAGAAGACTGCGCCTGTGATGTCTAAAAAAAACAGACGCAGCGTCAGGTGCTCAATAACGGTCTATTTATTTATTGTCGCTAGATACGACAAGCTATTTACGGAACGAAGTCAAACATATACTCGCAATAGCTTTTGCAAGCATCAAGGGCTTGTTTCTTGGTGACGACTTCAACGCCCAAGACACGCTGTAAGCGCAGGACAATAGCGAGACTAATGGTGTCCCTGCTGTTGATGGTATCGCTGAAAACAAGACCACTCATACCAAGCATCTTATCAAAGATATCGGTGCTAATAGCGGTGATAGTTTTCAACCCAGATACTGTATCTTCGGTGGTTTTAGTGGTGTTCTTCTGCTCATAGTATGCGTCTTTGATGATGTTCCTTTGTTCGTCATTCAGGCGAACACGAGCAGACACCAAAATGGGTAGTGGTTCATCTTTGTATTTGTAAGTCATAGTCATTCAGTAGGTTTGGGTTGTTTCAGGTTCCTGTTTTGTAGGTCTCGTTGAATAGCTTCTTCAAAGCGTTTGTCTTCTAATGCTTCCGGTGTTTTGGGCTTCTGGTATTCGTTTATATCGTTGTATTCAACGACATTATTTCTTCGTCTACCAAACGGCGCCATCTGTGGTTTAGGTGGGTTTGGGTTGGTGTAGTTTGTGTATTCACCAGTCCAACCACCAGCAGTTTCAACTTTGATAGGACTTTCGTCAGGGCGTGTTGGGTTTTTAGCCATTAGCTTCCAACTCCTTGATGCGATTTTGGAGGTCTTTGATAGCACCTTCCATTAGAAGCAGTCGGTTCTCCAAAACATTCTTTGGTAGTTGTGCTTGATATTGTTGGTTCAGCTGTTCCTGTTGTTGGCGTCGTTGGGTTGCTCCAACGCTTGGGTTCCAAGACGGCTTACTGACGCTTCCCGCGCTTGTTGAAGATACTTGCTGTAAGTCAGCAAAGACGCTAGGTGCTTTTCCTTTGTTCGGTTCATTAGTCATTTGTTTAGGGTGTTAGTTGTTTAGTAGTTGATAAACACGCGCAAGGTCGTTGATGTCGTATTTGGATAACGCCTGTTCATACGCCTCTGCGGCTGTTATCTCTCCACGATGGAACGCAGCAGTAAGAGCAGCTACGCCAGACAAACAGGCATCGCCTTCTTCCTGTGCTGCGACTGCTACCTCCATATAGTTGTAGGCAAGCTCATCTCCTTGCGGTTCAGCGTCTAGTGCTTCGGCATAGGCTTGGCTTACATCGTCCTCTGTGATGTCTGTTGCTTGTTCCTGTGGTTGTGGGTTCAGCGCGTCATATTCAGCCATCACTTCTTCAATAGCTGGTATCAACTCGTCAGGTTCCAACCTATCTACCATCTGGTTCCAAGCATCTACCTGTTCCTCACTCCAAACTTGGGAATAAAACTCCATAGCTTCTTCGTAGTTTGGGTATAACTCAAAGATGGCTTCAATATATTGTTCGTCATTTGATGGCTGATAGTCGCCATCTTGTTGGTAGTCTTCCTCATCAATACGATAACGGGTGTTTCCGTTTTCGTCCTCGTAGGTTTCTATCTCAACAGAACCACCAGAACGGGTGCTAATAGTTCCGCTATCCACAGACAAGTGTTCCTGTCCGTCGTCGCCCATGACAACATCGGGCGTATAGGTCATAGCTTGGTTGGGCATAATAGTTTTTCAGTTCAATATCAGTCAGCAACAGAAGTTGTCTAACTTTGTTTGTTTATTTACAAGCGTAGAGATGGGTTGAAGCTGCTTCACCACAACGACAGCACAAACTATCCCCACGCTAAAAGAGATAATAATATGGAGATGATAGACACCATATTATGGAGTATATGTGATACAGCTTTTTGAGACATCAGTATCTTTGGTCGTTTTGGCTTACCAGTCGTCGTCAATATCTACAACAGGCATACCTGCTGTTTCTTTCTCAAACTCGGTTAGTTCAATACCATTATTCGGGTCGTTGTAGTCAATATAGTCAATATTGATAACCACCTCGCCTCTGGGCAAGTCTCTAAAATGCCCAGTTATCGTTGCCTGTGGTGAGCCAGCTGGTGTATTACAAGACAAGCCGTAAATGTCTTCTACATTAGTTTTTGGAGGAAACAGCTGGGAGCTAATAAAGAACTTGCGTTTGTTCCTTACAAGAGCACGAACCTCTTTTTCGCTGTATTGGCTCTTACGCCACTCCACTTCATTACACCACTTGGATACTAGTTCTTCAAGTTCAGCGTAGTCGCTATACGACACAGGCTCAAACTCAACTTTGTATTCATCAAAGAGGTCTGGTTTATTGGCTTCGTGTGGGTTCATTATCCAAGCTTCAAGCCTGAACTTGGTTTCATTTGGCGATAAAAGAGTTTCCTCTTGCGTGTAGTAAGTCATAAGTCATTCAAGGTGTTTTGTATATCAAACCGCAATAACCCGATGCTCTCCGTATCGTTTCATCATTTTATTGACGACACCTACATAGGTTCGTTCTTCGTTCTGCTCCTTCACTCCAATAATGCTATGAATAGACATTGCTGGTAGTGCTGGGTTGAAACCCGAGTTGATGTAGGCAATACGCTTTGCAGCGTTGTTCGCTTGTCCTACGACAATACGACCATCGTAAGTTTGGAGGACGAAGATGTAGTCGGGGCGGGAGGTATAGGTTTTATTGGTGGTGGTAGTTTGTTGAGTTGCTTGTGTAGCAGTCAGCATTAGATAAGACCTAATAAGTGGTTGATAAAGTGTGATAATGTTAGGCACTTGGTAAATTGTCTATTCTTTACTTACATACGCAGCCTAATACTGAAACATAGAAAAGTGTTCAACAATAAAGGTTGAACCTGTTTCAAGGGTTTCAGGCTACTTTGCGTCTGGTTAGTAAAAGACAAACTAGATAGGTTTATCTGTCTTACTAGATAAGCCCTATCAGTATGAAAAGTGTTCAACACTCGGGCTGCGCCCTCGTGGTTGAACCAGTTTCAACCTCCTTTGCGCTTGTAGTTAGTTAGTCAATAACTCGGTCGCTACGCTCCCTCGTATAAACACTAGGTTTGTCTTTCTTTCTACATACGCAAAGTAGATATTCACAAGATGATAAGTATCATCGTTCGCTACGCTCACCTGATGATAGTTTCATCAGTAGAGAGTTAGTCTTGTCGGTAGTTTCCTACCTTTACCCTGTATATGGACTTTTATTTTCCATATCAGGTTTGTCGGTAGTTTCCTGCCATATTCCCTATTATGTCCCAGTTGTAATGCCTTGCGCCGCAAGGGTTTTCAAGGGCGATAACCCAGAAAATAGCAAAAAAGTTGTTTTTTCTCTACCATTTTACTGGGTTTTCGGGGAATATTAGGCGAAGATATAGTTGGAATGGATGATGTCTTCCAAGTCCAAGTCGCCAATAATAGGTGGAGCAGTTAGGGCATCAATAGGTAGTCCATTATTTGAGCGGAAGACATCCCATACATCGTGCCTACAAGCGTCTATGAGCGCCCGTTTGTATCTGTATGCTCCATCGTCCATAAGTTTGCTTGGAGGCATCCCTATGGCGTCGTGGAGCGCCGCAAACGGCGTCTCGCAGTTCCATAACGCACCACATAAAGCAGCAGCATCTGTTGCGTGTGTGATGTTTGCGGTGATAGCGATAGCCATTTTCCGTTTATCTATCTCTGTGGATGTCTCCGTAGTATGTGTATCTCTGTAAATGCCTGAACCATAGTGAATGGTTTTTACCTTCTTACGCTTTGACTTGGGATACTTCAAGGTCATCACAGAACCATTAGAGGTTGTGTAAGTTATTTCCTCTCTACCTGCCTCAACAGCTTCAATAACTCTTGCTTGGAACCAACCCATAACAGAGTTGATGGAACTGACCTTATCAAGTGCGACATCCCATAACTTACAGAGAGTTTCCATCTCTGGGTAGTTTGCGCCTTCCTTGAAGTCTAGTCCTGCTTTCGCAAGTTTTTCTCTGTTGAACTTGTATAGGTTTGAGTGTTGCTCGCGTTGTGGAGAGGCGTAAGAAGCAGGGATGTAGGTGGTCTTCATCATCTTGCGTAGGAGTTTGGACTTCTCCAACCGCTTGATATGGGAAGCACGGAAGACACCACTAGGCATCAACCGCTTTATCTCATACCAAACCTCCATATAAATATCAGCAGGTTCAGGTGTGTCTATTAGGTTTGTCATCCGTGCGCCGTGTGTATTGCGTCTCCAAGCGTTGAAGATAGATGTGCCTGAACAGGAGCAGTCCAAATACACAAACACCTGCGTAAAGGTCTGTGTCTTATCTACGAATACTTTTACATATTCATTAGCAAGCGCAGCCAAGCAGAATGGGTCATCAACACCTAATAGAAACTCATAGGCTTTATTAAAGTCGCCGTTATCAAACAACTTGCCAACATTTATGATGTCTTCGTAGTTGTTATCAAACCACCTTACTCTGTCGTCCCAGCAAACCTTATCCGCACCACCAGCATTAGCAATACCAACCTTCAACCAGAACTTCGTTCTACCATCAATAGGTGTCTTCTCGTGGAAACGGAGTAAGTATCTGCCTGCGTCTGTTCCTTGAAAGTTGATGAATGGAACACGGGAATAAATACGACCACGAAAGTCATAGTCCATCGGGTAGTGGTAGTATTCATCCTCTTTTAGCTTGTCTGCTTTTTCCAATAGCAAACGAGCATACATCCTATCCTTTTGGTTGCGTAAGTTTCTGTCTTTTACTTCTGCGTGTTCTCGGCATTTTTCCTTGAACTGCGGATGGTTTCTTACAGCGTAGTCTTGTTCAACACCTGCTCCCATCCACGCTAAACCCAACTCACTAGCAATAGAGGGCAGTTCAATATTTTGTTCAACCTTGAACTTACCTAATGTCTTGTTGTGTTTGTCTAGTTCTTTGAGAAGGTTGTGGATGAATGGGTTTATCTCAAACTTTACCCGTGCTTGTCGGTTGATAAACTCCAAGTGCTGCCCACTCAACAAGATAGAACCTGTGTGTGGATGGTCTTTATCTTGTAGGGTATTAGCAAACCAACCACCTAACTTATCGTTAGTAATAGGATTTGGTTCTACAAGCATCGGTAGTAAGTCGTGGCTGAACTGCCTAGCAAAACTTGTAATGCGTTGCCGATGAAACTCACCAGAACTGGTTAGGCGCAGTAGCGACACCTTTCTCGGTTTGCCTTTGACGGACTTGGTTTTCGTATAAACCTCTATCCATTCACCGCAGACATCAAGCACAGCACTTACGACAAGAGCACCAATAACAGAACACTCCCTGTAAGTCCAACACTTGCGGTTCTCCATCAAGTCAGCATCAGCAGCATTTCCGTTTGAGCGGAGATATTCAGCAAAGCTTTTCATAGCTCGCTCCATTCGGTATTCCCACTGCCCAGTTGTTGCTTTGTTCCCACCTTCGGTAGATACTTCTGCCTTCTTATTTGCCTGACGGAACCACGCTGGGAAGGTTTTTTGTATGAACCTCAACGACATCTGGTTATGGATAATGGTGCCGATGCTGTGTTCCAGTTCGTTCAGTCTCTGCTTCTCCATCAGTCGCTTATCACCACCGCTCTTACCTTGTGTGGTTGATGTGTGCTGGTTTGGGTTGAGGACATTATCAAGCACCTTCTGTAAGCCTAGAAATGCTGCTTCCTTCGCATCAAAGAAGTCGGTGGTAGTTCCATCAGGCATAGCCTTCAAGCATCTACACAGGATGTTGGGGACTTCTCTACCTTTGGTTCCTATAACCTGCTTGGTTTTCTGTTCTACCCTTTCAACTATTTCACCTAGTAGGTGCTGCTTGACGAATAAACCAAAGTCATTATTAGATGCGTTGCCTGTCTTCTCATTCCAAAGGGTAGTCTCGTCAAACTTCTTATAACCTGCTGTCTGGCTTTGCTTTTCTCTATTCAGTTGTTGTTCGTATTTGTTAGTCATATTTAGGGAATATGGTTAGGTGTGTTGCCTACCGACTAGCGATAGGCAAGATAGACGCAAGGCATTTGATGCCTAACCATCACGGGTTTGCGCCTGTGTAGTCATTCTTTGGTTCGTGTAAGTTTCGGTTCAGCTTGTAGTAGGAAGTCCCGTAGCACGCCATATGGTTGTGATAAGTCCGTAGAACAAACACCAAGACATATGTCTATGTGTCTATACGATGCTTTGTATTTGCGGTAGATGGCGTGTCTGGTTTTCCAATACAACTCTTCCGGGAAGTAGTCATAAAAGACACCTTGTTGGATGGTATGGAGTTCAGCAATATCTGTTATCCATTCCTTCTTCCGCACATACCAAGTGGGAACCTTATGTGATATGAAGTTTAGTTGGAAGAAGTCAATAGTTTGTAGATGGTGGGTTGGTTTCGACATCGGTATAGAAGTTGGCAATATTAGGTTGTAGGTAACCTTCTAGTTTGTGGGAGTAGTTGCGTCCTACTTCACCAGCGACATACGCAGCGACTAATGGTTTAGCTGCTTTCGCTGCTGTCTCCCAAAGGAATAACGAAAGGTTGTCGTCGGTGTAAAGCCACCTAATGCTGCTCACCAATAGCATCAGTATCTGTCGTAGTTGTGCGTAATACTGGAATGTGTTTTCTGTGATGTTTTCGCTGTTCATTTTCCGTATTAGTATGAATGTTGTAATAGTCTTCGTGGAACCAAGTGCTTCCCACTCGGTGATACTTATTAGTCATCAGCCTAATGGCGTGATGATGTTTGCTTGAATAAGGACTTCCCTAATGAAGGAAGAAACATCTAAACCTTTGCGTTGCGCGTGTAGTTTTAGCTCTGCTTTATCCTTTTCGGTGAGTCGAATGGTTGCTGATGAACGCATATGATGCGCCCGTGTAATAGTTCTAGGCATAATAAATAGTTTTACTGCTGTCGTTGGTAAGAACACCTGGAACAGCGTAGTTTATGTTGAAAGTGGTTTTGATAGTCATAGTCATTCAGTAAGATAATGTTTTCGTTTTTTATAAATAATCAAGCGCAACCACGACGCTGCGCCTGCTTGCTTGAAAAGTCATTCCTTGATAAATGAAACTTCCTTTTCGTAGTCTTGGATAGCCTTATCAACATCACAGGTGTTTAGAACAAGTGCTGAAAAGCGTTGAGCCATAGCCACAGGCTCTCCATCAAAGAGTTCAAGCATCAGGTTCATCAGGCGTTCCTGTTTCCCAGCAGAGGTGTTCTTGTATTCGTTGTTAGTCATAGTCATTCAGTAAGTGGATATATCGCAAGGGTTTTCTGCCTGTTGCGTAGGCATAGGTTCCACCGCATCGTCGTTGCTCGTCGTGCGTGCGGTGTGTGTCGTCAGAGTCGGCGACTGCGGAGGCTTCCGCTGTGCGCTCCTCTCGGTAGCGTCCCGCTGGTGTGTTGGTTAGTACGCCTGTGGCTCCAGCGCATCGGGCGCTCGTGGGGAACAGGCTGTAGTGAGTGGTGGTGTCTGGCGGAGGGTGTCTACCCGCAACCTAATTATTAAACCACAAAACATGCCCTACTGTCAATAGAGAGTGGTCACCTTCTCTACTGGCACATGGTATGAACCTTCGGGCATTCGCATCTACGAATGGGGAAGGTGCTTTGTTCCATTTACCCTAGCATTTTTTCTGGTGAGGGCTTGTCCCTCGCCCTCTGGTGATGTGGAGGTAAGATAAGATAAGACAACACAAATGGGTTGTATTCTCATTTGGTTGGTGTGAAAAACTACCCATATTTCTGTGGAATGAATGTGTAAAACTGTGTGGAAATGTCGTAACGAAAATGATAGCAGCTCTGGCTTTCTTCCTCCAACATCCGTCCTGTCCAAACCCGTTGGAATAAATGGCTTTCTTCCTCTAACGGGTGGGATGTCCAAGCCGTCCTATCTTCAACTCCTACGAGGATGACCTACAAGGCGGTTGAAATGTTGCTTATCTCTTCCACTCCCTATCACCTACCTTTCGTCCAATACAGAGCCTTCTGGGCGTGTCTGGTAGCGTGTGGGTGTTATTTGTCCATCCCTTTGTTTATACATTCAATAATAAACTACCAGTTTTAGGTAGGTTTATCAACGACACAAAGAACTCCAACTTGTGATGGCTCTGGGAATAGCCATCC
>Ga0070751_1001306_pt1 | contig 14812 bp, 20 predicted proteins | sample VirMetDEL_Aug_28_FD_78514 | JGI IMG/M metagenome (GOLD analysis project Ga0070751, IMG submission 78514) | Aqueous microbial communities from the Delaware River and Bay under freshwater to marine salinity gradient to study organic matter... | ecosystem: Environmental > Aquatic > Marine > Coastal...
AGGTACAGTTTCATGCATATACGACAATTTGTCCTAGTGGATCTGACACAGGAGGAAGAGTAACTTGTAAAAATTACATAACTTCCTCTAATGAAGTTGACTTCATTGGTGTAGCACCTAGAAACATTGTTAAATTTGAAGTCTTTGCTGCTGATAATTCATACTCTTCTCAAGAGGTGAATCTTGATGATGGTGATTTTACTCTGTTAGATACTGTATTTGGTACTAACTATAATATTATAACTTTCTATGCAAAAGAAAAAGACATACCATTAGAACTCACTCTAAAAGCATCTAAAGGTTCTAATAGAGGTTCTTTTAATGGTGGAGAAGGAGGTGTTTCTACAATATCACTAACTTTAGATGAAAAGACTGAATATACAATACTAGGTATTTCAAATAATTCTGCTGTCTTCCTCTACAAAGGTTCAGAACTTTACGCAGTTGTAGGACAAGGTGGTTCTGCAGGAATATCTGGTAATGGTGGTAATGGTGGAGGTGTGGGACTAGCTGGTGTTAATGCTTCTGGTGGAAATGGTCCAGGAACTGGTGGACCAACTGACAGTTTGTCATTGAATGGTATTTTTGGTTCTGTTCTAAGTTCTGTAACATTACAATCTGGAGATTTACTTGCAACTTCTCCAGACGGTGGTAGAACCATTTCATGTACAAAGGGTAGTTATTGGATCCAACAAGGAATATCACCCTGTTCAAACAACTCCACTTCCAATATTAAATTCGTAAATACTGATGGAACTGAAATCACTTCAAGTGATGAAATTATTAGAGGATTTAAACCAGGATATACAATTACTACAACCGCAGGTAAAGGTGTAGACACACCAAGTGTTGATAGTGGTAATGGTGGTAATGGTGCCAGTGGTGGTGATGGAGGAACTAACGGTTCTGGTGGTGGAGGAGGAAGTGGATACACTGGTGGTTCTGTACAGGTTATATCTACTTCATCAGGTGGAAATAGTTCTACTAAGTCTTCTGTAGTTTTCTCTGTCTGATAAATATAAGAAAATAAGGGTGGATAGTGAAGCCCGAGGAGAACCATGGCTCTAAACAAAAATTTTGTAGTCAAGAATGGTGTTGAGGTTGCCACAAACCTCATATACGCAGAAGGTAGTGTTGGTAAAGTTGGTATTGGTGTCACTCAACCAGGCGCCAAATTAGAAGTCGCAGGTAATATTGTTGGTGTTGCCCTAACTCTCACAGGGTCAACTGATGGAACGGATGCATTATATACAGGAATTACAACATCAAATAGAGGTTTGGATGTTGGATCTGGTGGAACATCAATTCATGTTGATGTTACTAACAATAGTATTGGTTTTAATTCCACATCACCAGATACTGATTTTGTCTTAGATGTTCAACCAGGTGTTGGCCAATCGGCAGCTACTTTTGGTGGAGCTCTTGATGTTCAAGGAAATACTTGGATTAATGGTGATCTGGAAGTAAGTGGTGCAATTGATGGTACTTTTACAATTAATTTGGACAATACTGTCATCACTGGTGTTGTAACTGCAAATGATGCAGAAATTTACAAACAATTTGATATTATTAACAATAGTAATATTGCATATCAATTTCAATCAACTGGTATTGGATTTACACAAAACACAGATGATCCAACTTTATTCTTGAATAGAGGTGAAAAGTATCATTTCAATCTAAATGCTACTGGGCATCCATTCTATATTAAAACCACTAGAAGTACTGGTTCTGGTGACCAGTATACAGCTGGTGTTACAAATAATGGTGCTCAGGTAGGGGTTGTTACTTTCTATGTTCCATATAATGCACCATCTGAACTCTTCTATCAGTGTGGTGCTCACTCTGGAATGGGTAACACCATGTATGTGCTTAAAGATTCACCAGCTGGTGTTTCCACAGAAACATTTGTAACCGACAATCTGTATGTTACTGGTGTTTCTACATTCATTGGTAATGCCAGATTTGATGGTGATATTGATGCTAATGGGAATATCTATCTTGGTGATACTGAGACAATTTATCTTGGTGATGCAAATGACCTACAGATTTATCACAATGGCAGTAATAGTTATATTGATGATTCTGGAACTGGTTCTTTAATTTTTAAATCCAATATTTATTCATTCAGAAATACTGGTGATAGTGAACAAATTGCAAAGTTCAATGAAAATGGATCTGTAGAACTCTACTACGACAACTCCAAGAAACTTGAAACCACATCAACTGGTATTACTGTAACTGGAACTGTTTCTGCTACATCATTCAATGGATCTTTGACAGGTAATGCAGATACTGCAACTAATTCCACCAATGTAAATCTTCTTGCAAGAAATACAGAGAATGCAACTCATTATGTTACATTTGGCACATCAACCACTGGTAATCAGAGACTTAATACTGACACTGGATTAACTTATAATCCAAGTACTAACACTCTCACCGCAACTACATTTAGTGGTAATGCGACTACTGCCACTAATACTACTAACATTACTGTTGCAGATGAGAGTTCAGATACCACTTGTTTCCCAGTATTCACCACAGCAGCAACAGGTAACTTACCACCTAAATCTGGAACGAACCTAACTTTTAATTCTTCGACTGGACAACTAACTGCTACTAGTTTCTCTGGTAATGGTTCTTCTTTAACTAATGTTAATGCACAAACCCTTGATAGTATAGACAGCAGTCAGTTCTTAAGGTCCGATGCTGATGATACAGCAACAGGAACAGTAACATTCAATGGTGTTGTTAACATAAGATCTGCTTTAGATTTAGCAGATAATGATATGTTGAGAATAGGTGATAGTGATGACTTACAGATTTATCATAATGGTTCTCATAGTTATATTGATGATGTTGGCACTGGAGACTTAAGGATTCGTGCAAATAATCTAAGCCTGCGAAACACAAGTGATGTAGCATACTTGTATGGTAATAGTGGTGGATCAGTCTTGCTTTATCACAATGGTAGCTCCAAACTTGAAACCACATCAACTGGTATCACTGTAACTGGTGATGTAAACTCTACTTCTGATATCAATCTCAAGAAAGATATTGAAGTTGTTACAAGTGCCACTGAGATGTTAAATCAACTCAGAGGTGTTAAGTTCACCTGGAAACAGAATGATGAGAGGTCTGTTGGTGTCATTGCTCAAGAGGTAGAAGTAATTCTTCCCGAATTGGTTAAAGGTGAAGAAGGTGATAAGTCAGTCAACTACAGTGGTTTAGTTGGTGTTCTTATTGAAGCAGTGAAAGAACTTTCTGCAAGAGTTGATGAATTAGAAAAAAGATAAATTTTTATAAATATTATATAGTAAACGCCTAGTGGAGACACGATTATGGCAATTAAAATAAATAATACTACTGTTATTGATAATAGTTGTAATATTACCAATGCAACTGATATCACCGCTTCAGGAACTATTACTGCTGGAGCTATTAACCTTCCCGTTACAGGTACTACATTCAGTCCTGCTGATAATGCAACTGGAGTACCAGTTACAACTAACCAAATTTCTATTACATTTAATCAAATTATAGAAAAAGGAACGGGTAATATTACTTTAAGGAGTGGAAGTGCCTCTGGTACTGTGATTCAGACAATTAGTGTAGGTTCAGGATCAGTTACTGTTAGTGGTGCAACTTTAATAATTATTACTAACGACTTTAATTACTCAACTAATGTTTATGTTGTAATCGATGCTGGTGCAATTGTGGGTGCATTCCAGAGTAATACAATTATAAATACCTACAATTTTACTACTGTTGCATTAAATCTTGGTGACTCTTATGGAGGTGGAAATCTTATTTGTAAAGCCAATCCAGTAAGATGGATTACAGCCCCTTCTGCAGCAGAAATTAGTACTAACTGGTTCAATAGAAATAGCGCAAATACTTGCGCACAAACTATTAGTGGTTGTAGTGGATGGTTTGTTCCAACAATTACACAACTGCAGAATCCAGGTTCTGTCTGTAGAGCATATTGGCAAGATCCTAAGGGAAATAGTTTCTGGAGTAACTCAGACTGTGGTTATTTCTACACAATTGGCCGTGCATGGAGACTTAACTTATCTAATGGAAATGCATACTGTGTTGCATCAAAAACTAACTCATTGAGTATTAGATCTTTTAGGTGTGTCACTTATTGATATAAATTTATTTTGATTATGTTGATATGAATAATTTAGATAATTTTCCACACGTTTATTATATCAATTTAGATTCTAGAGTTGATAGAAAAACGAGGATAGAAAAGAAATTTGAAGAATATAACATTTCTTATACAAGAATATCTGCTTCAAATTATCTTGGAGATGAACAGGAAAAATGGGAACATTTAGTTCTTGATAAAGAAGTTAAATGTAGTGCAAGTGACATTGGTTGTACTTTATCCCATCTAGAAGCCTTAGAAACATGGATTGCAACTTCAAATACAGAAGTTGCAGTCATCATGGAAGATGATTGTGACATCACTATCAGTGATTATTGGAAATTTGATTGGGACACTCTAGTCAATAATTTACCTTTCAATTGGGATTGCATACAACTTTGTATGGATCATCACACCATGATACCCTTTTTTATTCATCCAATTATGAGGGACAGTGGTTCTGCGAGTTGTTATTTGATTAATCGTAATTACGCAGAAAAGGTTTTAAGGTTACATAAGTTTAGTGATGGTTACAGATTAGTAAATCACATTGGTGATTATGGTTATAGAGAAATACCATCACATATTGATTACTTGATATTCGAAACTGGTAAGACGTATTCATTCCCAGTTTTTACTATCGACACCAGTTTTGAATCAGATCAAAGAAATTCTAAATTACATCCAAGACATCAACCTTGTAGAGATTCTGTTGTTAATTTTTGGAAAAATAAAAGTTCTGCATTTGACTTGGATGATTTTTTTTACTATCACAAAACAAATGACCATTTGATGATTGATAAACTAGAAATAAATAGTCAAAAATACAATTATACTTGAGGTAATTATGGATTTGATGAAGATTTATTCTGTACCATTTTGGCAATCAGAATATCCAGATTTTGAAGAACATCAGGAATTCTTTTTAGAGACGATTAGAAAATATAAAGAAGAAAATACTTCAGAAAATGATTGTGGGTATAAATCACCAGAAACTCTACATCAAGTAGGAGAGTTGAGACCTCTTTTTGAATATGTCTGTCAAATGGGGTTCAAGGCAGTTTTGGATCTTGATTTTGTTGACTGTGATATTGCACTTACTTCTGCGTGGTTAAATATTAATGACAGTCGTCAGTGTATGAGTAATGAACATGTACATGGTGACGTATTTTCTGGTGTCTTTTATCTTAAGGCACCAGATGAAAGTGGAAAGTTAGTCATCCAAAACCCAGCAATTAACCGTATGTGGGATGGATGTAAATTGACTTCACAAAAAAATCAATTTACCGCAGAGAGTATAAAAATTGAACCAGTAGAAGGTAATGTTCTTGTTTTCCCTTCATATCTTTCACATTCAGTAGAAACTAATAACCACGACGAAGAAAGAATTTCGATCTCATTCAATCTGATTGCACTTCCAAAAGGTTCGATTAATTATTCTCAATCACAAGATGAATGAGAATATAATATCAAGAGAGGAATTAAGTTTCATTATGAAATTTATTGATATTAATCAAGATTTATTTAAAAATAATGGAACTTTACCAAATAGAAAATATCTAAATCTGCCTAAAGAACCAGATACTCCAAAGTTATTTTTTGATATTAAAGAAAGAATTTTGGATAAAGAGAACATTAGAAATGATTATATTGATCATTCCGCATACGAAGATTATGTGGGATACATAACTGATGGGGGAAAAATACATCAACATAAGGATCCAACTATAGATGGATATGATCATGTAAGATTTAATTTATTCTTATCTGTTCCTCGAAAAGGTGGATTTCCAGTGTATGATGGAGTAAGTATACCAGTGAAAATAGGAGATTATGTTAGGTGTAATTCAAGTAAAGACTTTCATGAATGTGAGGTTGTGGAAGGAGATGTTCCAAGAATTGTAATATCTTACGGAATTTATTTAAAACGAAAAAAAGACAGGTTTATGAGTTATCAATGAAATCTTATTATTTTATCTCTGGACTTCCAAGATCTGGTTCCACATTACTTTCTGGTATCCTAAGACAGAACCCAGAGTTTTATGCTGATATTACTTCACCGTTAGAAGGTATTGTGTGTAACACAATAGACTTTATGACTGGGTGTGCAAATAACATGGACATTACAGAGGACCATAGAAAAAATATATTACTCTCAATTTTTGAGGGATATTATAAACATCTAGATACACCTGTAGTTTTTGACACTTCAAGAAATTGGACTAGAAGTACAACACTTCTTCAGGAACTATTTCCATACACTAAGATGATTTGTTGTGTGAGGGATATTCCTTGGATTATCAATTCTTTTGAACTTATCAATAAGAAGAATCCATTCCATACCTCCACATTGATTAGACCAGAAGACAAGGATAATGTGTTTTCTAGAAGTGATGCAATGATGAGTAAAGACTGTGGAATTATTTTTGGTCCTTGGACAGGTCTTCAAGAAGGTTATGCAATGAGTCCAGAGATGATTCACTTTGTTGAATATGAAAACCTATGTAAGGATCCAGAAAAAGAACTGAGATCCATCTATGAGTTCCTAGAAAGACCTTACCATTCTCACGACTTTGAGAATGTTGAGTATTCTAGTGAAAATTTTGACAGATATTGTAACCTTAAAAATTTACATACAGTACGAAAAAAAGTAGAATATAAGGAACAAAGGAAAGTATTACCAGTAGATGTATGGGAAAAGTATAAATCTATGGATATGGAATTTTGGAGAAAAACGAATCAACCTAAAAAGGGTATTAGTTACACATGATGGAACACTTTTACTATAAAAATCTAGCCTATGTTCAAACAAAGGTAGATTCTGATACTTTAGAAAAAATAAAAATAGAATCAAAATTTATATTTGATAATCAAAGTACCTTTAAGAAGGTCAATACTGAATTGGCAGGGAACTTAGAAAAACAGTATTCGACAAACAAAGCCAAATCTATTTTAGAGTCATATCTAACACCACTCGCAGATGAATATTATAAAATTTCCCAAGAGACTGAAAGATGTCCTGGTTGGGAAATTGATGACTTGTGGATAAATTTTCAGAAAAAATATGAACACAACCCATTACATAATCATAGTGGAGATTTATCATTTGTTATGTGGGTTCAGATACCTTACGATTTAGAAGAAGAACTTTCACTATCAAATTGTAAGGATTCAAATACACCTACAAACTCATTGTTTGAATTTGTTTTCACTGACTTTTTGGGAAGACTTGTAACCCATAGAGTAGAGGTGGATAAATCTTATGAAGGAACAATCATAATGTTCCCTTCTCTTTTGAACCATGCGGTACATCCTTTTCACACTAGTGATGAATACAGAATTTCTATATCAGGGAATTTGTATATGAAAAGAAGTAAAAAGAAATTAATTTCATATGAATAAATAGGTGAAAATAATTATTTAAAATTATGAGTGACGAAAAACCCGTAAGAACTTATCAACTTGACCCTGATAAAATTGAAACAATTGAAGATGTTAGGAAAGTACTAGGTGCAGTGAAATTAAGAATTGACACTGACCATTATATGTTTGATGAACTTACTGAATATTTTACAACCGAAGTAGTGCCCAGAGGTTACATCCCACTTTTGAATATGGTTGGAGATGAGAAAGTCGCAAAAATGACTTTTGAACAGATGGAAGAAAAAATAATTGAACTCAAAATCAAAGTTGATGATGACTGAATTACCTATTGTAATTGACAATTTTTTTGAGGAGGATTATCAACAGAAAATAGAAGATTCCATGTTCGATTGTATATGGAAAGTTACAATGGATAATACACGTTCCATTGATGCACAATCTACCCAAGACAAATATAGAAAATTTTTAGATCCATTTAAATATGATATTTCTCCCTCTATAACAACAAATCTTCTAAATTCGGTTAATGGGACATTTGAGTTATTTTATCCTGTAGTAGAAAAAGTTTGTAATCATATGGACTTTAGTATTGAAAAAATAAGTAGGTGTATCGCTGGAATCCAAGGTGTTCAAGTTTTAAGAGAGCAAAATAAACTGTGTGGAATCCATATTAATCAACAAACACCTCATTTAGTATTACTATACTATGTGAATGATTCTGATGGTGATACTTTACTTTTCAACAAAACCACAAATGATGTAGAAGGTTGTCCTTTGTATTACGACCACAATGAATGTGACTTTGATATTGATTATAGAGTAACACCCAAACAAGGAAGAGTATTATTATTTGATGGAAGAACTTATCATTCTTCTTGTTCACCCACCGAAGGAATAAGATGTATAATAACCTTGGATATATTTGGTAAGTTTAATGATAAAAGTTACAAATTTCCTGCTCCAAAAAATTATTTGTATACATGAGAAAACCTATTGAAGTTTTTTTGAGACAATGTTATCATTTAAAGTTACAAGAACTTCCTGATAGGAAAAGACCGTCTTGGAGTACTCACTGTGACTCAAATCACATCAGTCCTGTGATAGATTGGGAAAGTTATATCAACATAGAAGAAACTAAATCAAAAAAAGTACAGAGACTTTCTTACCAGTGAAAAATAAATTATATTATCACTTTTTTATTCCAGACATTCCCTCTCACTGGAAGTTATTACTATATGAACAATTAGATTGTATTGAAGGATCTGAATTGCCATATTTCTGTGAAGTTGAAATGTGTGTTTCTTCCAATGAAGAAAACTTCAAGGAATTGAAAGAACTTGTAAATGATTATTCATTTCTCAATGTCACTTGGTTTGACACTTCTATTCAGGACAATAGAGAACATTATGAAGGGACGACATTATTAAAACTGTACGATGAATGCTCTGATTACGACAATGTTGGATATATCCACAGTAAAGGAATAACCTCATTATCAAAACAAGTTAACCGTTGGAGAAAAGTACTGGAATATGGGGTGATAGAAAAATGGAGGAACAATATACAGGCATTAAATAATGGGTATGATGTTTCTGGAATTTGTTGGGATGTATATGGTGATCATTTCTCAGGAAATTTTTGGTGGGGTAAAAGTTCTTACATAAAAACTTTACCAAGACCAGTTTTACAACAATGGAGAAAACAAATTGTCCCAGTGGACAGTCATTGGAGTAGTAGATTTAGATACGAGAGTTGGATAGGATTAGAAAACCCAAAATTCAATAATTTATATGAGAATAGATGTATCAGTCGAGGTGAAATAATAAACAAGTATGTCGTTGATGTAAAAAGAAAAACAATTTTGAACTTTCCTAATGAAAAAACTATTAGTTACTCTTAATATTGGTGATTATGATAAGGATATCACAGGACTTACATTTCCATATATGAGAGAGTACGCAAAAAATATTGGTGCAGACTTTCATGTCATTACTGAAAGGAAGTTTCCAGACTTCCCATTAATGCTTGAAGAATTTCAAATGTATGAGTTTTCACAAACTTATGACTGGATTATTTTTTTAGATGGGGATTGTCTAATCAATCCAAACACAGTAGATTTGACTACACTGGTAAAAGAAGACACTGTCATTATTGCAAAATATAATCCACCTGACCATCACTTCCATCCAGAGAACATTGAGGGTGAGTATGATTTCAAATATTATGCACCATTTTTCTTTCTAGTATTTCATAAGAACTCAAGAGACTGTGTAAAACCTTATGCAAATCCTTATGATTATTATGAACACATCAACTTGAATTCTACTCATCCTGAGATGAAAAACTATATGAAAATTAGATCTCATCTCACCGAGAAAGAAATAAAAGATACTCTCATTGATGAATTTTTACTCACTCTAAATCTACATAGATACAATATCAAAACTAATACTTTAGTAGAAGATTTCCCAGAACTTTCTGCAATATCACATACAAGTGACGCAAAGGAAGAAAAAATAAAACAACTAAAAAAAGATATTAAGAGAATGAATTTTATTCAGAGTATTTCTTATTCATGAGAATTGAAAAAATGACTACAGTAATTTCATTGGGTGGTGGACTTGGAAGAATTATCAGTGCAATTCCTGCATTACTGAAATATAGTAAAAGTCATCCAGATGAGGAATGGTACGTCACAATTCCTGCATGGAATTATGTCACCTGGGGATTTTCAGAACTTCAGAAAAGAACTTTCGATCCTGATGCTCACGGCACATTTGAATTATATTGGAAAGCAGATAAAGTAATTTCTCCAGAACCATATCAACTTCCTGCGTATTATCGTAATGAAATTTCATTGAGAGAAGCATTTGATGTCTGTATCAATAACTCTACAGATCATAGTGATTTGCCTCCAATGCAATTGGTTCTTTCGATGCAAGAAAAGAGAATGGCATATGATATCATAGAAATAGCAAAGGGGATTCACAATAAATCTAAGACTATCGTATTACAACCTTATGGGTCCACTGCAACACCACACCCGTCTGGTATTTTTGATGATAGTTTGAGATCTATTCCCAAACCAATGTTAGATTATTTTATTGATAACTTATCAAAAGACTATAATTTAGTTTACATGGGTGCAAAAGATTTTCATAATGTCAAGACTTATAGACCAGAACCAGACCCAAATATGAGAGAATGGGCAGCAATCATTGGGGCTGCAGATTACTTTATTGGTTGTGATTCTTGTGGTCAACATATGTGTAAGGCACTGAACAAATCTGCATCAGTAGTAATCGCAGGTACTCACCATATCAATGTAAGTTATGGTAATTTTCATATCATTCAAAGAGATGTTCCCTTTTATCCTGATGCGATGAGAATATCTGGTTTCGAGTCACATATGTCTTCCAGACTCAATGAACCAAGAATTAATTTCACACAAGAAGAAATTGAGAACTCATATCAAAAAATTATAGAGAACATAGGGGGGAATGAAATAGTGAAACCTAAGAAAAGTAAGGGAGTATCTTACAATTGAAAATACATCAAATACTGATAAACGATACCAATAAATTACCAAGTAAGTTTCCAAAGTTTCACAACCTATGTTATGATCAATTACATCGATTATATCCAGATGTAGAGTATCATTTGTATTCTGGTGAAGAACTTGAGGATATCATTGAAAACAATTTTCATATTGATGTATTCACTGCATATAAAAAATTAAAACCTTATGCATGTAAGGCAGACCTTGGTAGATTGTGTTTACTATATCTTTATGGTGGTCTTTATGTTGATTTGAATTTATATTTTATCAATACCATTCCACATTTAGATAGATTAGAGTTTTTTGCCTTTAGAGATAAACCTAAGGCGTCTAAACAATATTGGGCTGTTCAAAATGGTATAATATACTCAGTAAAAAAATCAAAAATAATTAAAACTGCTATTGATTTAATTGTAGACAACTGTAAAACTGAATACTATGGTGTTAATACCATTGATGTCAGTGCCACACCAGTTCTTGGTAGGGCAATCACATTGTCATTACCAAATTTTGAAATGGCGACAAATGGACAATTGGATTATTTTAAAATATCATGTTTCGGTGAAGAAATACAAGATGAGATAAAAAGTATGGGGTATTGTGATGACACGTTAGAAGGTTTTATTATGGATGATGATGACAAACTCATATGTTTAAAAAAACCATCAGGAGCAGGAGATATTGGGTCTCTGGGTTTTAATGGAACTAACAATTATACTGAGATGTGGCAGAAAGATGATGTTTATGACACATCAATAAAATTCACTTCTAAATCAAATCACATGTATCAATGACGATAGTAAATATACCAATATCTGTGGGAGAACTATTAGATAAGATTTCTATTCTTTCTATAAAATCTGAACACACAGAGAGTGAGTATGTAAAGAAAGAACTTCAAGACCTTATTCGAATTGCACAAGAACATCAAGTTTATGATGTATCTTATGTTTCCCAATTACTCCAGGTCAATCGTGAACTTTGGAGAATTGAAGATGATCTAAGAGTTCTTGAGAAATCACAGACGTTTAATCAAGATTTTATAGAACTTGCGAGAAGTGTATATAAAACTAATGATCACAGAGCATCAATCAAAAGACAAATAAACAATAAATATGAATCCACATATAAAGAGGTGAAGGTCTATAAATAAACAAAGAAAGGAGTAAATTAAATTAAAAATGAGTAATAATGATCTAGCATCAAGAGGAATGTTCAGTCCGCCAAATGGTGGATATCCGCAAGTACTTCCAGATCATTGGAAAACTAGTGATGAAGCGGAGGACACAACTGACCTCGCAGAACTTACTGATGAAGAACTGAATGCTATTGGTTGGAAAGGTCCAATTCAAAAACCAGCAGGTACTAGTGACTTTACTCATGATTATCAGTGGAATGAAGAAACCCGCGAATATGATGCAACTACAATCACTGAATTTGATAGATTAGACAGAATTGACTATAATCTCTTTTGGGAGTTACTTTTAGATTGTCCTTACTACTCAAGGATTAAGATTCAATCGGGAGAGTCATTGTCTGTAAACACTATTACAACAGAATTTATTGCTCTTATTTCTGATGCGAAAATGGGACATGCCAATGTTCCCAAAATTCAAGAATCATTGACAGATCTTTTGAGTAGTGTTGCTCCTACTGAAGAGGAAAAAGAATTAATTCAAGAAATCATGACAATAACTGGAATGATCTACAGTTATACTTTACCTGTGTAATTATAAATGTCACATGAAATTATAGATAATTTTCTTGAGAAAGAAGATTTTGACATTATCATCTCCACATTTTTTCCTAAAGACTTAAATAATCCAAACAATTTTACTTGGTATCATCAAAAGGGAATAGTTAGAAATCCGAAACTAAAACCAACGAATTATGAAGATAATGATTGGATCTATTCCCATGAATTATATTCTAGTGATAATGGGTTAAAATTTGACAAGTACTACCATATAGTAAAACCAATATTAAACAAACTCAAAATAAAACGTTTGTTTGATATTCGTTCATACATTCTTGTTCCTACACAAGAACATATTTACCACGAATTTCATGTTGATAGAGAAGTAGAGCATAAGGTTGCTTTACTTTATGTCACTCCATGTAATGGATTTACTGTACTCAAAGATATTGATGAAGTAAATTGTGTTGAAAATCGTATGTTACTTTTTGATGGGAGTATTCAACACCAATCAGTAACATCAACTGATCTCCCTCGATGTGTAATTAATATTAACTATGAAAATTTATGAGAATGGAAACAATTGGTTGATTGAAGACCAATTGGATGATATCTTGCTAACAAGAATGAATGACCTTTTAGATAATAGTTTAGATAAACTTTTAAAAGATAAAGAAGGTTACAGTACAACTGGTGAAAACATTGAACAATATTGGTTAATTAATAGAGGTAGTAATTTTTCTTTTCGGGATGAGGAATTTAAAAATATAGAAAATGAATACAGAAGACAGATATTAGGTAGGTTAAACAGATCTGAATTTTTGAACAAAAGACGACAGAGTAAAATAACACTCAAAAATGATAAAAATTGTTGGTCAGTGATTGGAGGAGAACATTCTTTTCATCAACCACATATTCATAACATAGGATCTTTTGATGGGATTTCTACCTTGGTATATCTAAAGGTCCCAGAAACAAACGATGAGGATAGAGCTGAAAATAAACTATTTGCAATATTGGACTGTAATCCAACCAACAAGTATTATCAAATACAAACCAAAATTGTAACTATTAATCCAACTGTTGGTAAGGTATTAATATTTCCTGATTGGATTGTTCATGGGACTCACCCACAAAGTAAAGGCATCCGTCAGACATTTAATATTGATTATACACTTACTTTGAAATCAGAATCTTCACTAAATTATTCCTAAAATGAATTATAAAATCATTGACAATGCTCTTCCACAAGAAGAGTTTGAAAATATTAGAAACTCTATATTGAATCCAGTCTTTCCTTGGAATCTGACGACAATGATTACAAATGAAAAAGAAGTACTTCCTACATATGCTTCTTTTTACTTTACTCATATGTTTTGGGATAGATTTAACATAGATCCTCAATATCAAGTGTTTGCACCACTTCTGAATGTCATGGATTGTCATGCACTTGTGAGAATCAAAGCAAATTGTTATCCATCCACACCAGAAGTGATAGTACATGATAATCACTATGATTACCCGTTTCCACATAAGGGTGCTATTTTTTATCTCAATACTAATAATGGATTAACAATTCTTGAAGATACTGTGAAAGTTGAATCTATTGAGAATCGTTTATTACTCTTTGATCCTTCTAAAATACACACCAGTACAACATGCACAGATACTAAGTGTAGAATCAATGTAAATTTCAATTACTTCTGAACCACTTCCCAAACTGTCACAGACCTCACCAGAATCCTCTGTGTGGGGTCTTATAGTATCTGGAGATACACAGACACCCATGAGGTTAACAGGACTAGAGAAACTTATTTTTGTGTCTTCTTTCTTTCTTCTTATGAATTGGGGTGTTCGTATTTCTGAGAGGATTTTTTATGCATTCTATTGAAGTAGTAGGAAAACCTTTATATCCACCTGTAGAACCCCCTGAAGAGGTTATTTACTGGTTTATGGGTGAATACTTAGAAAATCATTCAATTGACCTCACAGTGGTTCACATGGATCTATCTGATGA
>Ga0070751_1001307_pt1 | contig 14809 bp, 20 predicted proteins | sample VirMetDEL_Aug_28_FD_78514 | JGI IMG/M metagenome (GOLD analysis project Ga0070751, IMG submission 78514) | Aqueous microbial communities from the Delaware River and Bay under freshwater to marine salinity gradient to study organic matter... | ecosystem: Environmental > Aquatic > Marine > Coastal...
AAGCGTTCGGTTACTTGTGTTTGCTTAAAGCAGATCAAGTCAGAAGATCTTGTTTGTGAATGTGGTCGTAAGCATTGGTCGGTTAAGTAGTCATAGTTTAAGAGGAGGGTTTATGAAAGTTCGTAGGGCTTGGTCAGATATTCAACCTATTGCTGTTGATCTTGTTACTCATTTTGAAGCACAAGGTTTAGTATGCGAGGTTGGTGGTTCGTTTCGTAGGCAGGCACAAATGGTGGGCGATCTTGACATTGTTGTTCAAGCAGATTCGCTTTCGGAAATTGTTTTGCCTGATATTTATTTTGAGCGTTTAGGTGAGCAGGCTTCGCACAGCATAGTTGATCTAAATGGTGAGCCTCTTGGTGTGGACATTTGGTGCGCTATGCCTAGTCAGTGGGGTGCGTTCCTTTGGTATATCACAGGTAGTAAAGAGTTAAATGTAATTATGCGTCAGAAGGCGAAGGCTAAAGGCTTGAAGTTGTCGCAGTTCGGTTTGTTTGATGGTGCGATTCAAGTTGATGATGGCACTGAGATCGGTGTGGCTTCGGCGTTAGGTATGGATTGGATTGAGCCTATTGACCGACAGAAGTTTGTGAAGGTTTTACCCGATAAAGTTTTTGAGGTTGCTTCTAGTTCAGGCGATGACTTCTATACGGTTTCTGTTACTGGTTCGCAGTGGTCTTGTTCGTGTCCGCATAACACTTTTCGTAAAGTTGAGTGCAAACATATCAAGGAAGTTCGGACAGTTAAAACGCTCGCAGCCTAGTTTCTATGGCATACTTTGTATCCGATTAGATACGAGGCTTGAAACTTTATGGGTGGCAAAGGTAGTGGAGGACACAACAGGAAACCTGTTGAACGCAAACGCCGTATCGGTAATCCATCGGGGCGTAAGTTGCCTGAGGTTGTTCCTATGGCTGATATAACTACGATTACTTCAAGTCATATCCCTGAGCCGACACGCCCGTTAGGTAAGCAGGGAATGAATCTTTGGAATCAGGTGTGGACTTCTGGTGCTAGTTGGCTTAAACAGAATATGGACACCGAACTGGTCTTGATGTTGTGTGAGGCTACTGAGGAACGAACACGGTTGAGATATATGTTGAAAGAGAATCAGAGCCTGTGGCGTGAACGCCGTGCGCTTCGTGAAGTAGATCGTCAGATCATTACACTGTTAGGGCAGGTAGGATTCAGCCCGTCTGAGAGAGGATTATTAGGAACAGGTGAAACAACAAAGCACGAGTTCAGCGACCTTGCAAAGCGTATTGCCGAAAAGCGTTCAGCCAGCCGATAAGTGGAAACCTGCGTTTTATACGCAGCGTAAGAATCGTTCTACTGACGGCGATGAGATAATTAACTTTGCTGAAAACTATTTCAATGTGTTGAAAGGTTTTCGGGCAGGTCAGCCTTTGCAGTTTACTAATTGGCAGAAGTGGTTGTTGCGTTCTCTCTATGAGCGTGATGATATAACGGGCAGGCTTCGTTATCGCCGTGCGCTTATCGGCTTACCTCGTAAGCAGGGAAAGAGTTTGATGTTGTCGGCTGTAGGTGTTTATGGAATGATCGCAGGCGAAGCAGGCTCGGAAGTTTATGCGGTAGCGAACGATAGACAGCAGGCACGAATTATTTTTAACGAAGCCAAGCAGCAGATCGTTAATAGTCCGATGCTTAACGCCGAGTCAAAGATCTATCGTGATGCTATTGAGATGCCTCGTTTCGGTTCTGTGTTCCGTGTGCTGTCATCAGACTTCAAAGGGCAAGCAGGTTTGAATCCTTCTCTTGTATTGTTTGACGAACTTTGGGGACAATCAAGCCACGATCTTTATGACCAAATGACTTTAGGATCAGGCGCACGAATAGAACCTTTAACAATCAGCATCACAACGGCTGGATATGACCTAGATTCGCTCGCAGGCAGGCTCTATCAGTATGGAAAACAGGTCGCTTCGGGCGAAGTAGATGACGATTCTTTTGGTTTTTGGTGGTGGGAAGCACCCGAAAACTGTGAAATAGATGACCGAAAAGCGTGGCGTATCTCTAACCCGAACCTCGCTGAAGGCTTATTAGACCCAGAAGATCTCGCCGTTGCTGTTAAACAGACGAGTGAAATGGGTATGCGAAGATGGCGTTTGAATCAGTGGGTGCGTTCGCAGGAGTCTTGGTTGCCTGTTGGCGCTTGGGAACAATGTGTATCGGATCGGCAATTAGATTCCGAGTTGCCTGTATGGGTAGGGATTGATATGGCTCTGAAGCACGACAGCATCGGTGTCGTTATCGCCCAGCCCCAAGATGATTGCACTGTTGTTCGCTCAAAGATTTGGCAGCCTTCGCTTGAAGGCGTAGATGTATCTGAGGTTGAGGTTTATTTGCGTGAAGTTCACGCTACATATAGGGTTCAAGAGTTCGCTTTTGACCCAGCGTATTTTATGCGAAGCGCAGAAGCATTAAGCGATGACGGATTACCTATGGTTGAGTTTGGGCAGTCAGCAGCACGAATGATTCCTGCCTGCGGTAACGCCTATGAGATGATTGTAAACAAGAAGGTAGCGCACGATGGCTCACCGACTTTCACAGATCAAGTGTTATCAGCAGCGCAAAGAATGACCGATACGGGTTGGCGTTTAAGCAAAGGCAAATCTCGCCGTAAGATTGACGCTTGTATTGCTATGGTTATGGCGTTAGATCGTGCGACAACTAGAGCAACAGCAGTTATTGAACCGTCAGTATTGGATATTTGGAAATGATTAACAAGCAGAATATAACTACAGCGATGGAAATTGTTGGTGGCGTTTTAGTTGTGTTAGGTGTTTCGGCGTTTAGTGTGCCGATTAGTGTTATTGTTGCTGGAGTTCTTTTGATTGTTGCTGGAGGTCTAGCAGTATGAGTTTGTTTCGCAAGTCTGAACAGCGAGCGTTGCCGACTTCTATTGACCCGTATCAGATCACAGCACGACCATATTACCCGAACTATACGGGTGAAATTGTTACCGAACTGACAGCGTTAGCGCATAGCGCAGTTATTTCTGCTGTGACTATTCTTGCTGATTCTATTGCTGCGATGCCTCTTGAACTTACTCGGACTCGTGCTGGTCGTATTGAGAAACTTCCTACGCCTTCTGTTTTGCAACGCCCGAACGATAGACAAAATATGTTTGAGTTTGTGCATCAAACTATGGCGACTCTTGCCTTGCACGGTAACGCTTACATTTATGCGCCACAAGGTGCGAACGGTTTGCCTTTAGAGATGCGAAACATTCACCCGAAAGCGATCAGCAGAATTGCGTCAAGCGATACGGGCGAAATGATTTATGAAATGGGCAAACAAGAATACTCAAGCAAAGATATTCGTTCAATTCACTGGTTGATCTTGCCAAATCAGTTGCGAGGCGTTTCACCGATTGAAACAATGCGAAACACAGTCGGTATGGGTATAGCAATGGACAGATTCCTCGCACAATTCTATGGTGAGGGCGCAACACCGTCATCAGTTCTTGAAACAGATGGCGCATTAACCCCAGATCAAGCACGACAAATTCGTGATTCGTGGGAAGAATCACACTACAAACATCGCAAACCTGCCGTGCTTCAAGGCGGATTAAAGTGGCGACCAATCACTACAAGCGCAGCAGATATGCAAATGCTTGAACATAAAGAGTCAATCATTCGTGATATTGCCCGTGTTTATCGCATTCCGCTTCATTTAATCATCGGAACAGGCGGAGACAGCCAGACTTATCAGAATCTTGAAGCGGTCGGTTCGGCTTTCTACCAATATACGCTTCTTGGTTGGGTTCGCCGTCTTGAAACAGCGTTCAGCGAAATGTTACCGATCAATCAGCAAGTTCGTTTCAATGCTTCAGAGTTCTTGCGAGCCGACCTAATGACCCGTGTTAAAGCACAACAAACTCAGATCCTTTCAGGCACTTTGACACCGAATGAGGCACGAGAAATAGAAAATCGTGAACCTTATGATGGTGGAAACGAGTTTGTAGCACCTTCATCAACACCTGTCATCGGCAACGATGCGATACCACCAGAAAAGTAGTTATGAAAACAACACAAGTTACCGTAGGCACTACACCAACTTTAATAGTTGATCAAGATGACCAGAACCGTTACATATATTTGCAGATAGTAGACACCGCAACCGTATATGTTGGTGATGGCGCAGTGACTACTTCAACTGGAATGCCTCTTGACAAACATAGCGAACCACACGAATTCTTTTTACCAATTAAACAAAAAATGTATGGGATTGTTACTGCTCAAGTTACGACAGCCGACTTGCGTATTATGACTCCAGATGTGGATTAGTTATGCCATATGAAGTAATTATGAACGCAGAAAATTGCGATGGACACGCAGTAGTAAAAGTCGGTTCAACTATTCCTGTTGATGGTGGTTGCCACGCAACACACCAAGAAGCAGTAGATCAGATGACGGCATTGAATATCGCTACAGCAGATGAACAAAGTAAACGAAACGGCGAAATGATCGTTGCTATAGATCAGGCAATCAATTTGTTAATCCAAGCAAAGATGGCTTACGAACCCGAAGAAGGCGAAGAAGAAGAACCAGAAGATGAAGGCGAAATGGAAGTTGATGAATACAGGGCTGTGAATATGGTTGCGCCTGCTTTTATGAAGGCATCTGCTAGGCGTGGTCTGGCTTTACACGAAGAAGGTAAGTCAGGTGATGGTCTTGTGCCTGCCACTGTCGCTGACGCTCGCCGTATGGCTAACGGTGAACCGTTGAGCGAAAACAAATGGCGCAAAATATCGCCGTGGATTGCTCGCCACATTGTTGATCTTGACGCAGTTCAAGGCGATGAAATAACTGCTGGACTTGTAGCGATGTTGTTGTGGGGTGGCGGTTCAAGTAAAGCGAGTGCGAGGCGAGCGCAAGCATATGCTGAACGAGTTGTGGCAAACTTAGATGAAACAAAGTAATGTGAGGTAACTATGAGCGAAACTTTTAATTGGGTTGCTAAACCTATTGACGAGAAACGAACTATTGCGTATAGCAATCTTGAGGTTCGTGCCGAAGGTGATGGCAACACATTGATCGGTTACGCAGCAGTTTTTGATTCGCCTTCAGAACCGATGCCGTTCGTAGAATATGTTAAGCGTGGTGCTTTCAGTAAAACTTTGAATGATGGCGCAGATGTTCGCTTGCTGATTGATCACGAAGGAGTGCCACTAGCAAGGTCAAGGTCAGGCACACTCGCTCTTGAAGAAGATGATCGTGGTTTGCGTGTAGAAGCAGAACTTGACCCAAGCAACCCTGACGCTGCCCGTATTATCTCGGCGATGAAACGAGGCGATCTCTCACAAATGAGTTTCGCTTTCAGAACCATCAAAGATAACTGGTCAGATGATCGTTCGGTTCGTGAACTTCGGGAAGTTCAATTATTTGATGTCAGCGTAGTTACCTTCCCAGCGTATGAGGAAACAGTTGCCGAGTTGCGAAACCGTAATTCATCTGTTACCATTCCAGCGACTTCTTTAATGCGTTTGCGAAAATCGCAGATCGCAGTAGAGAAGTTACGCAGCCGTTAAACAGCCGACCAATTCGGTCACTGGTCTTATCACTCGGACAAAACATAAACCGATTGACCATTGGAGGTCATAATGTCATTCAGCAAAACACTTATTGAAAAGCGTGACGCTGCACTCGCAAAGGCTGAAGCAATCGTTTCGGCAGCAACAGCAGACGCACGAGAACTCACAGTTGAAGAAGATGCAGATATCACAGCATCACTCGCTGATGTTCGTTCACTTGATGAACAAATTGAAAAGCACATTGAACTTGAAAAGCGTTCAGCAGAAGCAGCAGAACTTCGCAAAGAAAAGAAGTTTGATGTTGCAGTTGGTGGCTCAGTCGTAAAGTCTGAGGCTCGCACCTACTCGCCACAAGCAGAATCATCGTTTATTCGTGACGCTTACGCAGCACAATTCAACAACGATTTTGCAGCAAAAGAGCGTCTTGCTCGTCATATGAACGAGGAAAAGATTGAACGCCGTGATGTAACCAGCGCAAACTTCGCTGGTTTGGTTGTGCCACAGTTCTTGACTGAACTCGCAGCACCGTTCGCTCGTGCAGGTCGTGTAAGTGCTGATCTTGCTCGCAAGCACCAACTTCCAGATGCAGGTTTGACAATCAGCATCAGCAAGGTAACAACTGGCACAGCAGTCGCAGAACAGACTGAAGGCGCAGCAGTTCAAGAAACCGATATGGACGACACCAAGTTGGATATTTCGGTCAAAACTTTTGCTGGTATGCAAGATGTTTCTCGTCAAGCGATTGAGCGTGGAACAAACATTGACAGCCTTGTAATGGCTGACCTTGTTTCGGCTTATCACACAACATTGAACACGGCAGTTGTCGCTGAGTTGTTTGCTTCGGCAGGTAACGCAGTCACTTACACTGACGCTTCGCCAACAGTTGCGGAACTCTATCCAAAACTATTGGACTCAGTGCAGAAAGTTCAGACTTCATTCTTCGCTGGACCGAATGTGATCATTATGCACCCACGCCGACTGGCATTCATTTTGGCAGCAGTTGATTCAAGCAACCGCCCACTTGCAGTTCCAACAGCGCAAGGACCAATGAACGCATTTGCTGGTGGCAATGGCGCACCTGTTTACGGCAACAGCGGTTACTCAATCGCAGGGTTGCCAGTATTCACTGACGCAACAATTGCAACTGACAAAGGCGCAGGAACTAACCAAGACACCATCTACATTGGTAACTCGCAAGAGTTGCACTTGTGGGAACAAGGTGCTGGTGAACCAATGATGTTGCGCTTTGAGCAACCAAAGAGTTCAGAACTTGAAATCACGATGATTGTGTATGGCTACGCAGCATTCACAGCAAATCGTTATCCAAGTGCTTGGTCACAGATCAACGGAACTGGATTGGTCACGCCAACATTCTGATCTAGGTCAGACATCGCTTAAAGGTTGCTGATATCCTTCGGGGTGTCAGCAACCTTTAGCATTTATGGAGTATTTATGAACAAACAAATCAATGCTTTGCTTCAAGAACGGGCAGGCTATGTGAGGCGTAATCTGCCAAAGCGTGTTGAATCTGTTGATGCTGCTTTGCGTGAACTAGGTTTTGATCACAAACATATGAGCGAAGAACCACAGATTGAGACAGCAAGCGTTGAGCCTGAAGTTGAGAAAACTGTTTTGAAGCGTGGTAAGAAAAAGAAGGCATAGTCAATGGCGATCACAAATGGTTATTGCACTTTGGCGGAATTGAAATCTGCGCTGCGAATAACCGATTCAACTGATGACACGCTTTTAGAGAGTGCGATTGAGTCGGCTTCTCGGCGCATTGATGGTTACTGTGGCAGATTCTTTTACAAGACTTCACAGACTGCTGTGCCGATGTATCCATACAACGAATATCTTTTAGACTTCGGCAGAGATGTAGCGAACACCAGCGTAACAATCAAGATTGATTCGGCAGGTGACGGAACTTACGCCACGACTTTGACGCAAGGCGTAGATTATGTGCTTCAGCCTAGAAATGTGCCGATCTACACACGCCCATATGAATCTGCCCGTATGGTTGGGGGCGCAACCTTCCCTTTGTTTACTTTGCCATCTTTTGAAACTGTGCAAGTTACAGCACAATGGGGTTGGGAAAATATCCCTGACGATGTAAACCAAGCCTGTATCTTGCTTTCTATGCGCCAGTTCGCTCGGCTTAACGCTGCGTTAGGTGTTGTCGGTTTTGCAGATATGGCGATCACAGTTCGGGCGGTTGATCCTGATGTGCGTGATTTGCTTTCACAATATCGCCGTTTCGGTATCGCCTAATGCCTGCAACTGTTTCTCAAGTCGCTTCAGGGCTTGCTACACGCCTAGCAACGATCTCAGGGCTTCGTAGCACCGCTTATCAGCCCGAACAACTTAATCCGCCTCTGGCGTTCCCTACTTTGAATCGGATTGAATATCACAGGGCTTTTTCTGGTGGCGATGTCGTAATGGACTGGACTATCAATGTGGTGGTCGGCAGATATGTTGATCGCAACGCTTTCACAATCCTTGACGACTACCTTTCTTATTCGGGTGCTACAAGTATTCGTGCAGCGATTGAAGGCGACAAGACGCTCGGTGGCGTTTGTAAAACTTTAGTGCTACCATCAGGGGCGAACATAACAAGTTTAAGTTCTGCTGACGCAGAGTTTTTACAAATACAATTCCAAGTAACAGTTCACGGATAGGACAGATAATGGCAAACTATAAAGTGATGAGCGAAAATTGCACTCTTGGCAAACAAGGTGCGACCCTTAGCGCAGATGATCTTCAAGGTTTTAACATTGATGCTCTTGTTGATGGTGGACATTTGGCAGAAGTTAATGTTAAAGTTCCTAAACAGGACACGAAAGAAAGCGATAAATAATTATGGCAGTTTTAGTTTTGACAGATGCTTCAATCACAATCAACAGCGTTGCGCTGGGTGATCATTCAAACACAGTTACGCTCAATTATGAAAAGGACAGCGTTGAGGTAACAGCGTTCGGAATGACTGGGCATAAGTTCACAGGTGGTTTGCAGAACAACTCGCTTGACATTGATTTGATGCAAGATTTCGCAGCAGCAAATGTTGAAGCAACTATCTTCCCTCTTGTTGGAACTCAAACAACTGTTGTGATTAAACCAACTTCAGATGCTGTGTCGGCTACGAACCCTTCATACACTTTGACGGACACATTCCTCGCAGCACACACACCTGTAGCTGGTGCTGTTGGCGAATTAGCGATGACAAGTCTTTCGTTCACTGGTGGAGTTTTAACAAAGGCAACATCGTAATAAACAACAATTAGAAGGAGATCACAATGAAAATTGCGTTAAAAGTTGAATACCTAGATGGCACGATTGAACCTGTTGAAGCAGTGTTTGCTGACTTCGTTGGCTTTGAACGCACTTGGCAACGAAGCGTTGTGCGCTTAGAAACAGAGATGCGTTTAACGGATCTCGCTTGGCTTGCTTGGTCTGCTCTTACACATAGAGGCAAAACTAAATTAAAGTTTGACCCTGATTGGATTGCTACAGTCGCACAAGTTACACCAGCAGATGACGGTGATTCCCCAAAAGAATAAAGTTCGGTGACGATTCAGCGCATTGGCTGATCGCTCACCTAGCGCACGAATACCATATTGCGCCGTCTTTGCTTCTAAATGAGAGCGAAGAAATGCTTGAAACGATGTTGGCATATCAACGATGGCTTGTTAAGCAGGCGAATCGTAAGCGCAGATAGTTGTATGATGTTCGCCTATGGCAAGCGAAATAAAGTTCTACGGCATCAACGAAACGCTGTTCTATCTCAAGAATTATGAGAAAGAACTATTCAATGAGTTCAAGAAGAAACTGGCTGATGCTGCTGAACCTTTAGTGCAAGTTGTGAACAAAGACTTTCCCCAATCCCCATTTATAAATAAAAGCAACTGGCATACTTCGGGTGGGCGCAGGGGCAATTCAAAATTTCCTGCTTTTGGTCAAAGCCGAATCAAGGCTGTTCCAGTTGGTATGCAACGAAAAAACGCTAGAGGGCAAATGGGCATCTTGCGTATCCAACAAATGGACGGAGGCAATCAGATTTTTGACACGGCTGGTTCTCGTATGAAAAATGTTGGCTATCGTAACCGAAAAGGTGAACCCAAAGGTGAACGCATACCTAATAAATCTTTGCAGTTTATTATGAACCTTGACAAACACACCAAAGTTAAAAGTCAGGGTGATGGTTTCCGATCACGCCGACTGTTTACTTCTGTTAAAAAAAATCAGAATATGATTGAAAACGCAATTATTGAAGTTGTCAAAGAAGTTGATGGCTACACCACTAAAAGAATTAACGACCCACGATCTAAATAAAGGCAAGTAATGGCTGTTGGCATAAATATCATTTCAGATTTTGACACTAAGGGTATTAGTAAAGCCATATCCGAGTTCTCAAAATTAGAATCAGCAAGCGAGAAAGCGCAGTTTGCATTAAAGAAAGCAGCGTTGCCAGCAGCAGCAGCGTTGGCTGGTATTGCTACGGCAGCAGGATTCGCTGTGAAAGCAGCGATTGAAGATCAGGCAGAACAAGCCAAACTTGCACAAGTTTTGAAGCAAGTTACAGGTGCAACGAAAACACAAGTTGCTGAAGTTGAAAAACAGATTAGTTCATTTATGAAGGTCAGCACTTTTACAGATGGTGAACTACGACCTGCGTTAGCGAATCTTGTGCAAGGCACTAAAGATGTTACTGAGTCACAAAAACTTTTGGCTTTGGCTATGGATATCGCTGTCGCTACAGGCATACCGCTAATCGCTGTAACAGATGCGTTGGCAAAAGCCGAAAACGGGAATCTGATGGCGTTGAAAAAACTTACGCCAGCGGTAACGGAAAACATTAAAGAAGGTGCATCGTTAGATCAGATTTATCAACAACTGACCGCTACTTTTGGTGGTGCTGCTCTTGATGCAACGAAGACTACTGCTGGACAATTTGCTTTATTAAAAAATAGTGCTAATGAATTAAAGGAAAGTTTTGGGGCAACTTTGCTGCCAGTTGTAAATCTTTTAATTCCTGTTCTTCAAAACTTAGTCGGGGTAGTAGAAAATAATCAGTTTATTTTTGGTGTTTTTGCTGCTGCCGTATCGGTTTTGTCAAGTGCGATCTTGTTAGCGAATGGTTATTTGAAACTTAATGCTGCTTATCAATCGTTAATGAGAATTGAAACTGTGAAAAATATGTTGGCAACACAGGCAGCGACAGCCATACAAACAGGTTTTGCTACTGCGACAGGTTTAGCAGTTAAAGGTTTAGGTTTCTTGGCTGCTGCACTTATAGCGCAAACTGCTTGGAATAGTTTTAGTGGAAAAGCACGAAAAGCAGAAGAAAACTTGAATCAGTTGATCGTCACTACTTCAAATTTCGGTAAACAAGGCGGAACAACCACAGAAGATATTGTCAAAGATTTTAATGATATGGCTGTTAATATTGCTTCAGCAGTTGATTTCACAGGGGCATTATTGGGTAAGCGTTTAGGTAAGGAGTTCACTTTACTTGCTGATGGTGCAGAAATAGATATTGAGCATTTAGATCAAGCATTTAGTGATGTTGCAGCGAAGTCGCCTGAGTATGCGCAAAAGATTGTTGATGCTTTACGAGCGCAGGCAACAGCGACACCAACAAATCTTAGGGCTTACAAAGATTTAACTGATGCTGCGAACCGATATCAGAAACAACTTGATCTTACTGCTAATGCTCAAAATGCTTTGAATGGTGCTGTATCAGGTTTGCCGTTTTCTAAAACAAGTGCAGGTTTCAGATCAGCAAGCGCACACAGTCTAGAGTTCACAGCAAGAATGAAGGGTGCTGCAAATATGCAAGACTTCTTCAATAAACAAGCATCTACTGGTGGTGCAACTGTTGAAACTGCTGCACAAAAACTGAGCAAATATATTGATGCGCTTCAAGGTGTCACATCTGCACAACGCTCAGTTCGTGACGCAACTAAAGGCATTGATAATGCAACTAGGTCATATCGTGAAGCGATTGCTGCGACTGCTAAAGCGCAAGAAAACTTTAACAAAATAAGTAAGGGTTTTGCTTCTAACAGTAAAGAAGTTCTTGCACAAACCAGAGAGGTCGCTGATGCTCAACGCAGTTTAGTTAAAGCGAATATTGCTGCTGCTGACAGCGTTCAGGCAATCAAAGATGCTGAAGAAGCGTTACAAAAATTGCGTGAAAAAGTAGATCCATTTGATATTGAATCTGGCGAAATAAAATTAGAAAAAGCAAAGTTTGATGTTGAAGAAGCAAACTTTGCTGTTCTTGATGCCGAGAAAGAACTCGCTGATTTAAGAAAAGACCCAGAAGCATCACCGCAAGCAATCCGAGAAGCCGAAATCAGATTGGCTGAATCAAAGTTCGCTGTTCGTGACGCAATTAAATCTGTTAAAGATGCAGAAAAAGAATTAGTGAAACTTCGGACAGATACTCCGACACTTAAAGAAATTGCTGCTGCCGAACGGGCTGTTGCTAATGCAAAATTGGCTGCTGAAGATGCTGCTATTGCTCAAGCCGATGCTCAAACAAAAGTTAATAAAGAACAACAGAAGTTGAATGAACTTGTTAATGGTGCGACTATTGGTAGCGATGCTTATACGGAAGCATTGAAAGAGTTGCGTGATGCTGAGCAAGCAGAGAAAGACGCAGCCGAAGCACGAGTTATTGCTTATGAGCGTTTGGCTGATGCGACTAGGGATTTAGCGAGAGCGGAGAAAGAACGCCGTGAAGCAGCAAAAGGTGTGTCGGCAAAAGATCGTGCCACAGCAGAGGCAGATCAGGTTGTTGTCGTGCCTGATATGTCTAGTGGTGGTGATGGTGGTGGTTTTGATTTTGGTTTCGGTGTAGTTACGCCTGATGATCTTGCGAACATTCGTGTTCCTTCGCTTGAAGAATTGTTGGGTGGCGGTATCGGCGTGTTCGCTAATGGTGGTGTTGTTACTAAAGCGATGCTCGGTCTTGTCGGTGAAGCAGGCGCAGAGGCGATCATTCCTCTTGACCGTATGGGTTCTATGGGTAGCACTTACAACATTCAAGTTACGGCTGGTATGGGTGCTGACGGTAAAGATATTGGCACACAGATCGTAAACGCTTTGAAGCGTTATGAGCGAACGAACGGTGCTTTGCCTTTGACGGTGGCATAAATGGCTACCACTCTCGCATCAGGCGAGCAGATTACTGTTCTCGCTGAACTTGGTTTCTTAACTAACTTCTTTGTGCTTGACGATGCCGAAGCAGGCGTTCTAGATAATACTGAGTTTGTTCTTGACGGCAACCTTGTCGGTGATGACATTTCAGAATACTGTCAAGAAGTTTCTATTACTCGTGGCAGACAAGATCAGTTCGCACAATTTAACGCAGGGCAATGCGCTATCAAATTGGTTAATAACGACAGACGCTTTGACCCGATCAACGAGGATTCGCCTTATTGGGATACTGCTGCTGGGCGTTCGGGTATTGTCCCACGCCGTAAAGTCACGATCACTTCAGGCTCAAACTATCTGTTTACGGGTCGTATTACCGATATAGATGTTGTTTATGATTACAACTTGAGCACGGTTACGATTACGGCAGCAGATGATTTCGTGTTGTTGGCGAACACGGTTGTTGAGGCTGACACTACGCCTTCGGTTGAATTGTCGGGCGCACGAGTCAATTATCTTTTGGATTTACCTGAAATTGATTACCCTCTAACTACACGAGATATTTCTGCTGGCTTAGCGACATTAGGCGCATACACGATTTCTGCGAACACGAACGCTTTAACTTATCTACAGCAGATCGCTACGAGCGAACAGGGTGCTTGCTTTATTGCTGCGAACGGCGATCTGACTTTCACTGATCGCCTTGATGCCTCGTTTGCGACTATCGCAGCCGAGTTCTCTGACGCTGGCACAAACATTCCCTACACGGCACTACAAGTTATTTACGGGCAAGAGTTCTTATATAACCGTATTCAAGCAACGATTCAAGGCGGAACGGTTCAGATCGCTGACGATGCTGCTTCACAAGCAGAGTTCGGGATAACCACTTATGCGCTACCCGATTTGTTGCTTGAGTCAGATAGTGAAGCATTAACTTTGGCGAACTATCTGGTGGCTCTATATGCGAATCCCCAGTATCGTTTTGACGATCTAGGGCTGGTTACTTCGGCTATGTCAGCACCGAACCGTAATGCTATTAACGCTCTTGAACTTCAAGATGTCGTTACTGTGACCAGAACCTATACGACTGGTTCGCCTCTTTCTGTTACCGAGTTTTATGCGGTTGAACGGCTGACGCATTTGATTACGGCTGGTGAGCATCGGGTTACTGTCGGCTTGTTTAACACCGAGATTTTGTATCAGTTGATTCTTGATGACCCAATTTTCGGTGTGCTAGATAGCACAAACGCTCTTGCCTGATATACACTAGGCGACTATGGCAAATACGCAGACTAAAGTTCCGTTGTTCGCAGCAGCAGAGGTTCTGACCGCAGCAAATATGAACATCAGTGCAGGCACAGGAATCCCTGTGTTCGCAACAACTGTTACTCGTGACGCAGCGTTTGGTGGTGCTGGTGAAAAGGTTTTGGCTGAAGGACAATTCGCTTATATAGAAGCCGATGACACACTATATTTTTATGACGGTAGTGTATGGGCAGAAGTTGGTGGCGGTGTTGCTAGCGACTCTGATCAGTTAATTTTAAGTTCACAGATATTTGGATAGTAAAGGAACACAATGGCAACATTCAGCAAAGTTAAATTAGGTGGTAGCACAAACGGGCGTGGTATCCTTGTTGCTGCAACTTCAAGTCCTGGAACCAACATTCATACGACTACTACCACTGCTTCAACGATTGACGAAGTGTGGCTCTATGCACAGAATACTGATTCAACACCACGCAAACTAACTATTGAATGGGGTGGCACTAGTAGTGGTGACATCATTGAGTTCACCGTTCCTGCTGAGTCAGGTCTATATCTAATCTCGCCAGGAATCGTTTTGCTTTACAACGGTTCTACATCTACGACAATTTCTGCGTTTGCTGCGACTACGAATGTGCTTTCAATTTACGGGTATGTGAACAGAATTGTTGAGTAGGATTTAACGATGTCTAGATACGGTAATCGTTCACGAGTTGGCACAGCAGTATCAACTTGGATTGCTAATAAACCCACAACGGTAAGTATTGACTATCTCCTGCTAGGTGCTGGCGGTGGCGGTGGCGGTTGGCTCGGTGGTGGCGGTGGCGGTGGCGG
>Ga0070751_1001308_pt1 | contig 14805 bp, 24 predicted proteins | sample VirMetDEL_Aug_28_FD_78514 | JGI IMG/M metagenome (GOLD analysis project Ga0070751, IMG submission 78514) | Aqueous microbial communities from the Delaware River and Bay under freshwater to marine salinity gradient to study organic matter... | ecosystem: Environmental > Aquatic > Marine > Coastal...
ATACTCGTCTCTTCTTCTTCGACCTGTTTGTTCTACACCAAATGACTGCAAAGCAGTTTGGTAAGCTTGTTCGTATACTTGTACCATATCTCCCGGACCTTTCAACATTTTATATGTCTCGGATAAACTACCGTACAGTAACAAGTCAGAAGCATTATTGGATACAAAATTTGATGCTGAATCGCTACTCGTAATCGTAGCGGGTTGAGCATAATATGCCATCGTAATTGCATATGTATCACTGGGAGTAGGCGCTATAACCCAAGTATCCTCATCCCAGTTGGCATAATACTTAGGGGTGCCATAACTAGAACCAGGAGTCGGGTCATATTCAGCCATATAACTGGTATCTTTTTGTTCTAAAAAGGTTTGATTGCCGGAATTATCGGTGATTTGAACATAGCGAATATTTCGCAAACCTGTCGGAACGGAAACATAACGCTGTCCCACGACCATATTCGAAGTCGCATATTGACGATAAGCATCAATTTGCGCTTCTCGATAAATTCTATTTTCCACCTGTTGTACGATAGTATCTAAGATAGCATCCGATAAAACGTTACTATCGACTTCCGTATAATTACGAATTGCTGTTTTTAATTGTCCATAATTCATTAGGGTGTTAAGACTACCGGCCCTGCCGATATACTGCCTCCTCCTGTTCTTCCGTCCGCGTTGCCCGTATCGCTGACAACATTAAATGTATAATTATCTGCATTGGTCACTGTAATGGTATAACCAACATCTCGATTAATATTTTGTGATTGAATTCCAAAGTTTCCTTCACCGTCACGAAAACGAACGATATCGCCGGAACTACGTCCGTGTGCTTCTTCAAAGACAACAATGGTCGATGAACCGGTGGTCACGGTTAACGGATTCAAATTTAAAATTCTTGCGACAGCCGGTTCGGTTCTCGCGGGCCGTGCATTTTGTAATCCTTGAGGGTCCGCTCCATGGGCTTTACGCTCGAGTTGAGGATGTTTCTTTTCATATTCAGATTTATGAACAAAAGAACCATTCCATTCTTTGAGCATTTCTCGATACGGAAATGCTTGACCGCTTCGGTCTGAAATCGCTTGAGCGTATCTTCCTTTTGCAAATGTACTCATTTAGGTTCCTGGGAAATATGTTCTCGGTGATAAGAAGACCGAGGTTCGCTGACCGTTTTCAGTCAATGCTCTAGTCATCTCATCATCATAAATCATTTTTAAATTAGAGGTTAATTGTTGATTAACTTTCATACTTAAATAGTAAGCTAATCCAGATACCATACAAGGTATAAAAGTATAATAAACATCAGCGGTATTGGTATAAGCACCCGCATCTTGAATCTTTTTAATATAATAATATTGCAATTGATAACTGGAACCCGAATGTAAAGAATCCGGTGTTTGATATAAATAAACAACAGGATTATTTTGTCTATCAACATAATACTGAGAAGGAACACCTTGTGATAATTTGTTAGGAATTGCTGCATAAGTAGAACGGTCAATCTTACTGAGTGTTTGATCTACAGGTGCCGCAGGTGTTGAATTATTGCGATAATAAGCTTCTAATACATCACTACAATCAGAAGGGGTTGTATAGTTAGCTTGTCCTTGAACTAAAGTATCTGTTTGTAAAGCTACTTTCCAAAGATGAACTCCTCTATTTCCCCATTCTGAAAATAGGATGTTGAGAGAACGACGAGCGCTTTTGATATCATATCCCGAACGGGAGCTTCTAATCGCGCAACGCTCGTACGCCTCTTCAATTATATCATCGATTTCTAAATCGAAAGATGTGGTTCCTGATGTGGCCATTACTTATCGATAAATAATGTTACAGATACATTAGAAATAGCTGTTGAGCCAATTCCATCTGCATATAAAACACCGTCTTCAGGAAGATTTAATGTTTCTGTTCCACCTGCTCCAACTTGTACTTTTATATAAACACCTGTTGATGTAGATGCAGCAGTTGTCGCTCCAGTCGCATCTAATGTATTTATAATAGCACTTCCGGAAGAGCCGGTTGACTGAACCATTAATCCACGAAGACGAGTTCTACCAGTAAATGCTACACCATCGGTTGTTAAGACAATCGGTTTAACATCTGATTTATAACTCATTTTAGTCTCCTTAATTAGGAGCATCCGAAGATGCTCCTAAATTTATGATTAACTTAATTCAGGTAAAGACTCACCTGGCTTACCTGCATCTTTTACGTAATAGTAAATGATACCTGTAATTGTGCCACCTGCCGCAGCAGAAGTTCCCTTGCCGCCAACAATTTTTACTCTCTCAGACATTGGAGTTCCAACATCACCGAGAGCTGCGCCAGCAGTTGAATCGCCGCCCCATACAGTTACGACTGTACCTGCGTCTGCATCAGCTTCGTTAAGTAAGCCGTCTATATCTACAAAATTAGTGCCACCATCAAAATCAGTGTAGCCCATATCAATAGTTGGAGACGAACCTCCTGTTGCATCACCATTAAATGAAATACCTGTTATTACAGCGTTTTGTGGAAGGACAACTGCTCTTGTATCTGTTGCTGATACTTGAACGTCAGTTCCTGCGGTTGCAGTTGGAAGAAAATAAAACTGTGCTGCTAATTGAACGGAACCAGCATAAGTTTGTCTTTTGTTATCTCCACCATTGGATCTTACAATTCCGGTGAAGGTTGTTCTATTTGCCATGATTATACCTCCTAGGTTAAATGTTAATATAGTTTCTAGGCCATCGACTATACGCGTCTATATTAACTAATTTTTGTATAGTGGCTAAAATATTATAGAAATTTTTCTATGAGCGCAAGTAATCTATTTAATTGGAATAAATAAAGGACTCTCATATTTATCTAAATCTCTCCATCTCAATTTTGCTACAACTCTTTTGATACGTTCTTCAATCGATTTCATCTCGAGAGTTTCCTTACCAGCAGATAAATATTGAGAATTCCACTGAGATTCTAGCTTGATTTTCTCAGCAATAAGGGACTGTGATAGAGCGGTCATTATATACCTCCTTCGATATATTACTAAACCGCCTTAATCTTATACTCTTTTTTCCCATAAAGTCAAGAGAATATCCCATAAAAAAGGGGCCCGAAGGCCCCTTTTAAAAGTAGTTTTCTAGTACGTATTATGCACCAGGTGATCCGAAGACACCTCTAAAGTCAGACCAACCGAAGCTGTATCTCTCTCTAGCTTTGTATCTCATGTTACCTGTATCAAAGTCACCTTCCATTGCAGTTTTGATAGGTGATCTTTCGAAATGCTTCATACCGTTTGGTACGTCTGTCTTAATGAAGAACGCATCATCATCAGTTAAGTAGTGGTTGACTACATAACCTTGAGGAATCATCCCCATGTTTCTGATTGCGTTAACATCATTGTCAGCAGTTCCGACTCTGTTAGCAGAGTTCATTAGTCTGTCAGCGGTGAATTGTAATGCTGAAGGAATGATTAATTTCATACCTTGAGCAGCAATCTTTAGACCTCTTTCATCTGTGAAAGCAGCAATGTCAATTAATGACTGCTCTAAAGATGTTTCGTTAAGGTCAGCAGATGTTGCTAATTCGTTGCTTACAGTACCACTAATTGTTGGGTGAAGAGTTGAACAAAGTTCTTTTCCATCTCCGCCTAAGTAATTAGTGTTGAACGCATTGTTTAATACGTTAGCAGCTTTCACTTGCTTTGTATTAGCCATAGAACGGGCAAGAGCCTTTGTGTATCTAGAAGCTAATCTGTCATACAAGTTATCTTCAATTGCTTCCTCTGTGATAGAGAATGCAAGAGCGATTGTCTCGTGTGTATAACGTGAAGTGAAAGTTTCTTGTGCTTGGTCATATGCAATGCCGGCACCTTCTGCTTTTACTGCTGCGTTAGCAAAACCTGATAACATTACTTCTTCTTCGAATGCTCGATCAGAAGTTTCTGTATCAAAGATTTCAGCGTGTTCGTTTTCGTACCTTTTGTACTCCAGGCCAAATAGTGCATTTAAACCCGGCTCTAGCTCTTTAGCTAGTTGTGATCTTGATATAGCCATAATTTAAATCTCCTATATTAGCTGTTGACCTTTAGCAATTTTCACAATGAAGTTTTCGCTAGCTGCTGCTACTTCATTTGTTGGATCACTATCAAGTCCCACGATTAACATTTGACCACCTGTAGATGAAGCAAGATCCAATGTCACACCGGAAATACCGTTTATGCTATCGCCTGCTGCATAGTTAATGTCAAATGCGGTACCGACAGATGTAATACCTGTAGCAGTACCTGTTGATTTTACTAAGTACAATTGATCAGGATCATCGATGATGAATGCCTTGATCTTACCTTCAGTCACAGTTGTTTGTGTGTAGTTGTTTCTGAAAGTTGGTTTGCCTGTTGATGGGTCGCTTTCAATTAAGCATCCGTTAAAGACACCTAAGATACTACCAGTTGCGGATGATTGTACGGGTACAATGTATCCACCTGATAGAGCTACCAAGTCACCCTGAAAGATAGAAGATGCTTGCGCACTTGCTATTTCATACTCAGATTGACTCCCAGCTGCATATGCTCCACCAACTTTGCCTAATGGTCTTAAACCAAAGGCTGTTGTTGAGTTTGCCATATTTTTATACCTCCTAAAGTATATAGCTGGTAGCCTAAGAAATAACTAAGAGATTAGTTTTTCTTTGAGCCACCAAAAGTTACACGACTCTGCCTATCTTGGTTGATAGGCATGCTTGGGTGCTGTTCCTTCAAGAGATCGTTGTTGACAGCGTCTTCACGGTCTTTTGTTCTACTATTATAGTAGTCCTCCCGTTGCTTCGCGAGCTCTTCCGGTATCCTTGCCAGCACAAGGCCACCAACTCCTATTACTCCTGCGTATTTACCCTCTTTGAGGACTGGATAATTTTCTTCAGGGTATTGGTCTGCTCGAACAAATTCCCAACCAGAACGTAATTTTCCGGCTGCGTTTTTAGTATCGTCAAAACCCATACTCTCGACTCTTATCCAACGTTGACGGTATCCGTCAGGCGCAGGTGGTGCGTCTAGTGATGATGGGGGAGTCCAAACTTGAGGTCTAACATCTTTAGCCCTAGTTTCACTCGCGCGAGAAGTCTTGTCTATTTTTTTATCTTCCATATGCTTTTACGCCTCCTTCGCGATTAATTGTTTCGCATATTCTTCAAGTGGCACACCTAATCGCTTAGCTATTGCTACCTGTGAAGGTGTGAGTTTCACAGTTTTGCGGCGTCCTGTGGTAGCTGGACGTTTGGCTGATGCTACGGTTTGAGAAGGTTTCTCTTTTGTAGTATTTTCTGTTGTAGCAAATTTATGGGGAAATTCAAGCTTTATTCTTTTATCTACTTCCGCATAATATTCATCACTACTAGGATCATACCCTTCATCTTCTGTCAACTGCTTGTGAATATCAAAAGCAGTATAAGTCATCGCAGAATCGGTACCAAACCAAGGGTTTTTCTCGGCCCAGGACTCGGCTTTCGGGTCCATTGTTTGAGCAGCTTGTCTAATAGTCTGAGCATTCGCATACGATTGTTGCTGTTGCTGAGGATAAACAGGCTGTTCTTGAGCAGGTTGTTCCTTTGGTTGACGTGATTTCACTTGATTAAGTCTAGCAGCATCCATTGTTAATCGTGCTATATCAGTCTGTGCAGCGATTTGGCCGTCTACATCTTGATTATCAATAGCATTTTTTAATTTGATTTTTGCTGCTTCTAGATTGGATTGAACTCGATTTTCAAATTCTGATACATAATTTGTATCTAAATCTTTAAATCTTGACTGTAGCTGTTTTTGTTGTTGAGCTATTGATTGTGCATAAGCAATCGCCTCTTCTTTTTGACGCTCTGCTTCACGCATTTTTCGAGTGAGTTTAGCAATACGTTTTTTAACGCCTTCGCTATACTCGCTAAGTTCATCCTCTTTTTTCTCTTCTTTAACTTCTTCTTGTTCTTCCCCTGAAGCCGTTTGTTCTTCTTGAACAACGTCTAATTCTTCTTTCTCTTCAACGACCTTCGGTGCATCTAAATCGATTTCCGCGCCTTCGGTCTCGCCAACATCAATCATTGGCTCTTCTCTTTTCAGTTCTTCAGGCATAGTTGTCTCCTATGTTTTTATATATGGTGAAGGATATCCTCGGGGTTATTGATAGTTCCAAGGACTTCATCATCGTTTAGTAAGCGCACCTCACCACCTTCAATTGGTAATCGTGAGCCTGCGTATCTGGCGAAAATAACCCAATCGCCTTCTTTACACCAGGGACCTGATGTAAACTTTTCTGTATCTTGATAACATAGTGGTCCCATTTTAATAACATAACCACAGTTTGTTGCGATACGTAACTTATCTAAAGATTCTTGTGCAATAATAATTCCACCTTTGGTCCTATCTTTAGGGGTAAAAGGTAAAACTAATAATCGCCAACCGGATGGTTGTGGTAGTTTTGATACTTGGTCCTCGGTAATATTTTCCGCTCGGACCTGTTTCTTTTCTTCTTCTTTTTCTTTTTGCTCTTCCTCCCTGTACTTCTCTTGAAGTGCGTACTTAGTCATCTTTATGCTCCTTACGATCTAGCAGGTTAGAGAGTTCCTGTTGTGTCTGTTCAAAGGCTTGCACCTTTCCGATAAGATACTTGTATTTATCCATGCTGTCAACACCTGTCATGATAGTATCTTTGTGGTCTTGAATGACTTCTTTCAAATACTTTTGAAGTCGATAAACGACATTTAATTCTTCCATAATTTTTCCTTTCGTATATTTTTATATCATGAACGACCCTAAAACAGAAGCCGAAGATTTAACAGTAATTGTAGAATTTGATTTTGAACTACCGACTATTCACTAAGTAAACGGTCTAATTTCTTATTAATTTCCGTAATTTGATTTTTAATAACCGCAATATCTTGCATCATTACTTCAATATTATCGGTCTTTTTTTCTAAAGCTTGAATCTTTTCACCCCACATACCCCAAGATACGAGGAAACCACCAATGATGATGATATAGGGAGCTGCGAGTTTGATATCAATCTTCATACTTCTTTATACCATTAATGTTCCATTTTGCGAATACTTTTTACAAAAATTCTACCTTGAATTTCTTCTAGTTCCGCCTCTGCCTCACCACAAGTAATTAATACCGTGGGACCCATATTACGTTTCATTATACGTTTTTTCTCTAAACAATCACTAATACTTTCTGTATAAGTGTGCTCTAATAATTCACCATTGCCACTAAATAAACAAAGAACAATAATCACTTTCCACATCAGTAGCCCCCGTTTCCATTACCATTTGCAAACTTAATTTCTCTTGTTGCATCTTTTAATTTTTCAACATCTTTTTCTAGTTGGTCTACCATTTCCTCTAAATGTTTAATCATAATCTTCGTATCAGCATTTTCATCTAAAGTCGCTTGTTGTTTTTCGACTTGTCCGGATAAGAATTCTAATAACATATATTGTTCGTCATCAGCGGGTAAGTTACCCATTAAACCTCTAGGCCATTTAATTCGAAACTCTGTGTTTAACTCCACATCTTTTTCCATTAATTCTAATCGAGTGGAATGTTGATTAAGAGTTTCGACTATTCCAAAATAAGCATAGACTCCCAGTGCCACCGCAGTGACAATAGAAACTAAGTTTCGAATAGGCATGCCTACTGTCGTCTTGTCGCTTATTTCCACTTAACACCTCCAGCGTTTACGTGCTTGTCTAAGTCTTGAATTAGGGTCTTTGGCAGCTTTCGGAAATTGTTTCATTTGTCCGGCGGAACGAGCACAATATGATTTTCTTCTTGAAGCTCTTTTACCTGTTGGATTTTTTTCTGTAACCGCAGTTGATAATTTAGAACCAGGGTTCTCGCGTCGATAACGCTCGACACCCGCTTGAGTCATTCCCGCACCACTCTTCGTGGACCGGAAATACTTCTTGGTTTTAGGGGGCTGTTTGTCGGCTGTCCTCGGCATAATATTGTTTTACCCTTTTGATTTGTTTTTGGCAAATGTTTTGACGTTGGTGGGTTTTGGCCCGGTGTTTCCGGCTGCGCGTTTTCTTCTGACGGCGGATCTTTTCTGCGATTCGCTCATCGACCTTGCCTTGGCTAGTGGAACGCACTTCGGATATTTGCGCTTCGATCCTTTTGACCTCCCGCAAGGTTGGTATTTTCCGTCCTTTTTGGGAGCGCCGATGTCGACCCACTTCTCGGCTACCCATTTTCTTAATCCACTTTGCGCCATTTTTAACTTTTCTTTGTAACCTTTCGTCTGTCTTCCATAACACCACCACACCCTTTGGCGATCCTACCTTGATTATAGCTAGAAGTTTGTTTACGAGATTGTGAAACACTATTAATTGACCCTCCATCCATTTTCTTTTTTCGTCCACCTGGTTTTACTTTTCCTGAACAAACGGCACTGGCGTACATATTGGCATAAGCTGATGGATAAACATCAAACTTACGCTTTGCTGCTGCTTTACCTTTTGCACAGAGTTTTGCCATTATTTAACTTTACCACCTTTTTTCATAAAGCCCATTTTGTTTCTAACTGATTTGGGTAATTTTTTTAGTCCCTTTTTATTTGCCGGGACTGGTTTTAGTTTTTTCATTTTTTTACTTCCTTTAGATACTTGTTTTTGCATTTGGGATCTAGAGATAGACATTATCTACCCTGACCTCTATATTTTTTAAAGTTACGTCGTTTATGTTTATTCATGGTAGACCAACTGATTCTACCATCTCCGATTGTAGTTTTCTTGACTACATGTTCTATTAAATTATTTGCTACTTGTTTCTTCATGTTCACATCCCGCACATTCACACATGCAGGTTTGTTCGCAATGACACATACATCCGCATTTAATGCATTTCGTCATTTTGTAATTTTCTTAGACTTCTCAAAAGTCCTAAGTCCGGCCATGCCTAAAAGTGCCATGACTAAAGGCATTAATTGTTCCATATTCATTTGAGGAAGAGGACCAACATCAACTTGAAATATTCCTAAAAAGAACACGATAAAAGGTTTAAGGACAAATTCGAAAAATATGGCCAATGCCGCACTAAATCCAATGAGGGGCCTCCAAGAACGTTGCAGTAAACCTGAAATATCGGTAGCTGTAGACTGAGCATCGGCTAAATTAATATCCATTTGTTTAGAATTAATTTCATTTTCAAGTTCTTGTAGCTTAATCCTAATTTGACCTTTTTCCTCTTCAGACGTATGAACACTGTCGATTACTTTACCGACAGTGTCCACTAAAGATCCGCCTAAAATCTTAGATAACATTAATTAGATATACTGAGCGATTACCCAACCAATAGCAATACCAACGACAAGCCATTTTTTCTTGGGGTGATCATTCCACAATTGTTTGATCTTATCCATTTTTACCTCCTTAGTACCACTTGGCACTACGTTTTTTCTCAGATAGCATGCGTCTTTGTCCGCCTACTCTCTCAGACTGTGTTTCAGAAGGATTAGTCATCTCTACAGGGACGCCACCCTTCTTATAACCATCTTTGTTTACAAATTTTGAATGGTCAACTACTTTTTTACTCATATTTAGCTCCTTTTCTTTTTATTTTTATTCTTCTTACTCAAACCTGCTTCACTTAAAGCGATAGCAATCGCTTGTTTTCGCGATGTTACCTTCGGTCCCTTCTTAGAACCACTACGAAGACTACCAGATTTAAATTCCTTCATCACTTTTTTGACTTTTTTCTCTTTTTTATCCATTTCCACCTCCAATTATCTTCATGTCTTGAATACCTAGTTTAGCAAGAGAGATTCCAGCACGCAACTTCGCATTTTCATCGTCTTGTTCAAGTTTTTCATGCTTAAATTGTTGGTCTTGGACCAATTTTGCTCGATCAATTTCTATTTTTTGTTCTGCTTCTTTAGCTTTTTGTTCATTTTCACGAGCTCGAAGGTCTAATTCTTGTTTTTTAAGCTTAGTTAATGGGTCATCATTGACATCACCATAGATTTTGTTTTCTTCTTCCATATAATCTCTGGTCATTTCTGCAATTAACTGTGCTTTTCTTGATTCAATACCCATCATTATCTTTTGAACTTCTATTTGAAGCTGTGGTTGTGTTTGAATTTGTGCTTGCATTTGTTGTAATTGTAATAACTCATCTCTAAATTCTAATTCAATTTGTTCCTGAGCCATTAAAGTGATGTGTTCTAAAATATTTTTTTGTATAGCTGATACCATAGCTGGGTTATTTCGAACTAAAATAGTTCCCATAAAACTTAAGTGAGCATCAATGTGAGCTTTGTGGTCTTGTTTCGGAAAGGCTTGAAAAACTTTACCACCCATCGCTTGAATATGTTCCATACTTGGATCCATTGGTTGCGGTGGTTGAGGTGGGGGTAAAATTAAATCGACATTCTTCACTCCAATCGCTTCATACATACTACGATAGGCTTGATACAAATTGTGAATTTGAGGATTAGTTTGAGCTAATTGTAATTGTGTTTGAGCTAAACTAATACGTTGTGCTTGAGAAAAAATATTCGGATCGGCAATCGGTAAAATATCAATACGCTGATCAAAGTCTTGTTGCTTGATGACTCGCTGTCCTCCGACGACTTCATAAGGATATTCAGGAGGTAAATACAAACTGAACACTCGGGCCAACATTTTAAATTCGTTTTTCAAAGAAACATAGAGCCTCTTATGAATCGATGACATCACACGAGAACCGCGTTCTAATAAAGCAATGGTTGTTCCTACTGCTGCGCCTTGATTACCATCCCCGACTTGCATATCCGCAATCGATGCAAAGCGTTGTCCGGCTTGCACCACAATACCCATTAATTGTAAAAGGGTAGCGGAAGGTTCTTTAAAGGGTAAAGGTAAAAAAGCTTCTCGTAAATTTCCATTCGGAGCATCGACATCACGAAACTCACCCGGAGTTAACGATTGAGCATCATCACGAATACGCAGCCCTCTGACCTTAAATCCAGAGGGAAGATTAGATAATGTTCCAGCGTCTAGTAATTGGCGGAGAGCTGCCGTAGCGGTTCTAGACAAACCGCCAATCATATGAATTAATCCAAAACCATAAAATCCTAATCCTGGCAAAAACTTGAAATGCGTAAAGTAATCAATTCTTGCTTTCTTCATATCTTCGGGATCGTAGTTTCGTTTAATCGATAAGACTTGTCGACTTCCTTCTTCAATCGTGACAATGTAAGGAAGTTTGATTCCTGTGGGCTCACCAGTCTCGCCACTCATATCCTCGAATCCTTCAAGGTCTAAGTCGACGTGACATTCCAATAAGGTATACATATCCGGATCTTTTTCCGTTTTGCGAATACCTTCTAGCTCTCGTTCTTTTTGAGCAATTTCGTCATCTTCACTGTAAGGGTCTCCTAAATCGATATCTCGATAGAAGCCACTCACTTGTTGTTTTCGTAAATCGTTTTTAGAAATATGGACTTTGTGAATAATCGCGTCCGCATCGTCAAGCGATGTTGCTGAGTACGGCACTAGCAAATCGTCAGCCGGTACAAATTTAGAAACGGCTCGATTTAAAATCGAATCGTAATACACTTTTTTAAAAGTGGAACCGGACAAGGGAAGATAAAAAAGCATTTGATCAAATTCGGGTTCATACTCTTTCATCTCTTGCATGAGCTGATAGTTCATGAATTCTTTCACGCGCTCGGCTTGTTGTTCTTTTTGAGGAGACGGTGCGCCTACTTGTTGAGTACGCACCGGTCCGTTGGCGGGTAATAACTCTTTGTATGCTTGCGCTTGAAACTGGGTAACGGCTTCGGCTAATACCGGATGCGTTGCTCCGGATGCGCCTTGAAAAGGTTCGGTTCGGTCTTCGTATTTAAATCCTAATAAATCTAATCCTTTGGTATAGGTTTGTTCCCAATCCTGTCTCGACATTTTGTAATCGAGATATAAATCTTTTAACTCACTGCCAATCTCATCTAAATACGCTTCATCTAAAAATTCCGCTAAATTGGCAAAGTGCTCTTGTCCGCCTTCCATGGAAATGGTTTCGGGATCGAAAGAAATTTCGACGCCTCCATCTTCGGTCTCTTCCATCCGAGGAGCGACTTGATCGAGTTGTTGTTCTTTTTCTAATTCTTTGGTAACCGCCTGCTCTAGTTCATCACCAGATATCTGCAAGACTGTTTCTTCTTGTACCTCATTGGGTAAGGATTTATCTATTTCCGCCATTTGATTATTCTACTTGTTTTTAAATAAAGAAGCAACACCCTGGGACATCGGTCCGCGTTCCGGGGGTATTGTTCTTGTTAGATTCATAAGTCCACCATTTGCCCCATATTGACGAACAATATCATCTACTTCACCAGAACTAAATCCAGCCAACTGAGCATATCGTTGTAACATTTTTTGATAATCGGTTAATTGCGTTGAGGTATCTGGTGGGGTATCCGATGTGGTATCACCACCACCGCCGCCGCCTCCACCTTGATCTTGTTCAGAAAAATCAATAACACGAGGAACGTCTGATTCTCTTATAGGTAATCCTGTCATAGGGTCAATACCCACACTTTCAGCACCTAATGCTCGAGGGGAAGAAGGTTGACTTGCTCCCGTTGATGAAATCGGAGTTGTTGTTAATTCTTCAATGTTAATATCTCGAGGAACTAAAGATTCAAAAGGAGCAAGTTCTTCTGCTTGAGAACGACGCATTGCATCATAAGCGCCCGACACGATTCGTGGATCGACGGCTACTTTCTCTTCTTCCTCTTCTTCTCCAAATAAATAACCTTTTGCTTTTGCTGTTAAGTCTTGAAGAACGCTCATGGCAAGAGAACCGGGAACCGCGATCTTGGCTAATCCTTCGACCATTCCCGGTGTTCGAACCATTTCAGGAACATTACTTGTAGGGTCCGTGTATTGTATACTATCATAACCGGTAAAGGCTCTGCCAATATCTCCTCCGAGTTGTCCGAATGTTGGAGGTGTTGCAGTGACTATGGGTAATGATTTAGATAAAATAGTTTCACCTTTTTCATTTTTTATTCCTAAATTTGTAAAACTAAGTGCAGAGCCTCCTTGAGGACCAATGAACGGTTTAGCACCGGCGGCTAAGCCTTCGGCAATGGTTGACATATCCTCTGCATACTTTTCTTTGTTCGCGGGCCGTTGATATTTCGAGCCGACTTCACCAAAAGTTTGACCTAACGCTTGAAACGTCTCGGGTCGACTATCTCCAAAAATTTTATTAAGTTGTTTGTTGGCTTCAACGATGGTATTGGCTTGCGCTTCGGATATTCCGGTGAGTCCCGTGTTACCCGCCATCGCCATGGACTGAGCGGCGCTTAGGGGTTGATTCATCGCCTCACTTACTTTTTTTGGCGTAGGTGCAGGAGCAGGTCCTGCTGCTAATAACTTATCTAATTCTTTTCCAATGTCCGCTGCGGTTTTCGGTTTACTACCGCCACCACTAGGCTTTGGCGTTGTGGTTGCCTGTTTTAGATTTGTTGTTCCTTTGACGGGTGTAAAGCCGCCACTAGTTCCTGGCTTCGTTGTGCCGGTTGTGGTTTTTTTACCACCTCCGCCTCCACCGCCGCCGGATCCGCCTCCTGATGATTTACTACCCATATTATCCCTTTACTGTGGCGATACCGCCGTTACTAAATTCGCTGGACTCCATATCCTTAACAATCTGTTGGAATTCTTCTTTGGAAGGCATTCCCATTGCTTCATTAATTGATTCATATAAATCTAAACCTTGTGACATTAATTGCAAGGCATTTATTACCTTTACAGGCGGATATCGCTTGGCTAAGGCCTTAATCACACCCTTAATATTCATTCCTTTTTTCTCAGCGGGAAGGTTGGCTTTTTGTTCTATTTGTTTAGGTTCTGCTTTTTTTGTTTTTTCTTTATAGACATCCGGCGCTACAAGATTTTTTCCAATCTCTGATAAGTCCTGAGCGACTTGCATAGGAGCTTCATTTTCATTTAACTGTTCCAAAGAATTAAATTCTAAATCCGGTGATTCCATATCGCCGGAATAATAAAAATCCGATGCAATATCCACACCCCCTACATCACCACCATCATCTTGCATTTGTCCTTGGTAGTTAATTTCATACAAAGGTATTTCATAATCAGCATATTCGGTTTCACCATCCGGTCCTGGATAACTTCCTACGGATTGTCCTGTCACTTTGAAACCATAATCATTTAACCCCGTTCCACCGCTCGTGACACTCTCATAAGAAGGTTCGGTAAACTCAACCGTCTTTCCATCACCGGTGACCGCGGTATACACATTCTCGCCTCCTGGACCCGATGTGACCGAGATAGCATTTTTCTTAATCAGATTTCCAAAACTTAAATAATCAAACGGAACATTCTTGGCAACTTCTTTAGCCGCTTGGGTTTCCATAATTCCACCCGTACCGGAAGAAGGAAGAATTTGAGAAGCTCCTAATCCTGCAATACCTTTAGCACCCGTCTTTAAAAACTGACGACGGCTGATTGGATCAACAAAAGTTTTTTTGATATCGCTTCCCATTTAGTAATATACTCGTTTACGTTTGTAGAGAGGTTCGTCTTTTTCATCTTCGGGATGTTCAATAAATCCTCCCTGTCTAAATCGCATCACGGCTTGTGTCATACTATCGACCAAGTCATCATGGTCGCCATACGGAAATGCCGCGCATTCCTCAATCACTTCTTCGCTAAACTTATCGTCTGTTGCCCATATTTGCCCTGACTCAAATAGAGGTGCCACGGCATTCACGCGAGCGTGTTTGTCATTTCCACGACTCGGTGTAAAATTTATAACAGGAATACCGGC
>Ga0070751_1001311_pt1 | contig 14799 bp, 25 predicted proteins | sample VirMetDEL_Aug_28_FD_78514 | JGI IMG/M metagenome (GOLD analysis project Ga0070751, IMG submission 78514) | Aqueous microbial communities from the Delaware River and Bay under freshwater to marine salinity gradient to study organic matter... | ecosystem: Environmental > Aquatic > Marine > Coastal...
GCACTTGTCAAAACTCCTGAATCAATCAACTCTTTCATTAAGCCTTTATATATGGCTTCGTTTTTTGAAAGATCGACCCTACTTGTATTTGTCGGAGCTTCTCCTTTCTCCTTTTCGTAAGATCCTTCACCAGCTTCCGTTGAAACTGGCTTAAATAATTCTTCTCCTTCCTCTTCTTTTTTTGTTTCTATTTGTTCTTCTGCCTCTTCGCTTTTTGCCTCCACTGCAGAATTTAATTCTTCGGGAGACATTATTTCGAGGCCTTCAAACAAGTCTTCATTTTCTGTACTCATAATTGCTGTCTTTATTTAGTTACAATATTAAAATTATTTTTATAATTAACCCACAAAAAATTTTATAATAAATTCTATAATACTATAGCTTTATTTTTCTTTTGCGTTCTCTTGGTTCTTCTTTTTAGCTTCTGAAGCTTTGATAGAAAGTTCTTCTCTTTTTAATTCTTCTTTAGCTCTATTAGCTCTTTGCTGTTCTTCAAGTTGACTTTGTTTTATTTCCATTTGTTGGTTTTTATAATTTTCATCAACCTCTGTTCGTCTAAGATCTAATTCATCAGCTATACCGTTTCTATCAGAATCTATTAATCCAGTTTCTGTACGGTAATTGTTATTCTGTTCTCGCATTGCAGCTATTGCTATATCTGCTTGTATTTTTTCACGTTTAACAGCTATATCATCTTCATGTTTTTTCATGTCCATTTCTTGCTGCATTTGAGCCTGTTGCTGTTGCATCTGCATAGCTTCTTGCTGTTGTTGCATTTGCTGCTGCTGCATTTGTTCTCCTTCTTCTTTTATCTTTCTTGCAGACTCTTCTAGTTTCTTAGCAATATCCTGTACAGACTCTGATTGTGATATAGCAATAAGGTCTGAAATAGTTGCTTGTCCATTTTGTATAGCTGCTTGAGATAATGTACGAAGATCATTAAACAATTGTTGGTCAGCATTAGAATTAGATAAATGAATATCATATTCACTGCTAACAAATTCGTCAAAATTTGTAACAAGTTGTTGACTTAAATCGTCTAATACATATTGTCCTTTTTTAGGATTAGTTTTGTAAGCATACTTACAACACTCTAAGAATTTAGTAAGAACTCGTTTACGGAAGTTATTATCTATGGCAAACCATTTTTCTGTAATATGGGATGTCTGTGCTACTTCTCGTTCTACGTTATTTACTGCTTCTCTATTTTGTATTTGTCCTTCTCGTGCACCAGATACACCAGCTAACTTGCCAAGAGTATTCTCGATATCTAACATCAGGTTTGTATACATTCCTATTTCGTTAGGATCTCCTATTTGTACTTGTTGTGCAGTTAATTGATTAAATGCTCCTGCAGATTTACCTTGAGCAGGACCTTTAAGTATTTCATTAGTAGGATCTAACCAAGCAAATTTATTTACAGTTACATATCTCATCCATTCTTTAGGATCCCATCCTGACGGAACTAATGATGAGTTTAATGCTGTAAAGGACCCCTTGTATGTAGCGATTGCTAATTCTCTTTTATAGTAAGCTATATCATAAGAGTAGGTCAAGGGTTTCATAATGTCCATTAAAGATTGGACTTTGTAATCGTTAGTAGAATTCACAGATCCTACATACGGAGGGGTTCCTTTAGATTTATTAACTAATGATTTGCTTGCAAATGGAACAGGTCTCATAACTGTATAAATATGGTCAGCTATTTTAGTACCTTCCATCCATTCGTTTACCCATATCCATTTTACCGTTTCTCCCAGGGCTTTATTGGGTTTGTAGTTTTCTGGGACGTAATCTTTTTGTTCGTTTCCATCTTCATCAAAATAAGTTAGTTCACCAATTTTACGTCTAGAGCGCCAACATACTTTAAGCACTCTAACATTACCATATGTATCAAAAGCTCCTGCAAATGTTCTAACACCCATTTCGTTTGGATGAAAGATATTTAGAGCTCCTTGTTCACCATAATAATCATATACTGAGATATCTCTATTTAATCCTATTCCTCCGCCTGTACCTCCAGATGCATCTGTTTTTCCTTTTTCTAGGAAGTCTACATCTTGTGGTTTTAGAGTATCCCAATAATCATCTATTACTTGTCCTACAGATTTATAGCCGTATTCAACTATAATATCTGCGTCTTCAATATACATTGAATTACCGCCAAGAGTATATACGTTCATAGGATTTACTCGTCTCATAACTGGGTTACCTCCGAGTACTCCACAATACATAATCTCTTCGCCTGCTACTAATAAATCTTCAAAAGTTCTTAAAAATGTAAAATCAAAATCTCCTTCTTTATATTCTTTCTTTAAGATTTTATTAGCTGTTACTTCTGCTAAATCTTGAAATTCATAATTTTGATATCTCTCAAGAGCTTTTATTCTTTTAGCTATTTCTTCTTCATTTGCTGAAGTGTCTAATACCATTCCATAAACTTCAGATTTAATCTTTTCCATCAACATTTTTTCTTTTCTAGAAATTGCTTCAGGATCATTAGAAGATATATAAGCTTTAAACTCTTTACGTCTCTTTGCGTATTCTCCTACTAATAAATTTATTTTTGTGTTCTCAACACCTACATGTTGAAAACTAGCAGGCAATGATTCTAAGTCTAGATTATCAGGATTGATAAATTTTTCAAAATCATTAGAGTTAATAATATTAGCTCTTAGATTATAATTTACTTTTTTATTTTTAAAATTAGATCTCAGGTTAACATCAGAGGTTAATAAGTGCTCTGCAAAGTCTATGTTCTTTTTGTACCAGTTATCAGTTTTTTGTGCGTCAGATAATTTTTGTCTTGGGAAATTTATATAACCTTGAATCTTAACAGGACCGCTCATAATAATTTTTTATTTAAAATACAAATCTATGAATAAAAATTTGAATCTATTGTCCCTACAGGTTTCTTTTTTAATAATCCCATATCTGCGAAATAATCAGAATCTAGGAATGTTTTAGTTTTTTCTATCTGTTGTGTGACTTGTTTATACATGGTTGAATCTAACCACATTAACATAATTAACGCAGAGACTCTATCAAAGTTGCCGTCTATATTCCACATAATTAATTCAGCTATTAATGCAGGAGAGTATATAGTTTCGTATACTTTAGTCTCAGACGTTACAGATATTCTTTCCTGTAACCAGGATTTAATCATGTTACGTCCTTCTGCGTTAACAGCTCCTGAGGCGTTTATACCTTTAGATGTATTAGTACCTGCTTTATATGTATCAGTAGAACGAAGTTGATAAGGTGTTTCTGCTAATAAATACGTACACTTGTTTTGGTCAAAGTAATTATAGAGCCCAATTAAGTTCTTTTCATACATACCTACAGCATTATAATATAATAAGAGCTTTCTACATATTTCGTAAAACTCTTTAGCTTCTTGCCTTCTTCCTGTGTATTCAGCTACTATTTGACGTGTTAGTCTATTCATTATAAATATACTAGGCAATGAACTAGTACTAGCTTTGTCTTTATCAACAACATCTATTCCTCCTATATACACATGACTAGGCACAACACCTTCAGGATTTTTTTGAGGCTTTACCCATAATTCTATACAACCTTGTTTATCATCGTTTTTATTTAACGGAAACTTTCTAATAGGTTTAGCATCTTGTATAGTTGTGAAGTCTAGTTCATTTTTATCATTAAAACTTAAGTGCCCTTTAAAACTAGCTTCCATGTATTTAGCATATTTCCCTCCTTCTACCTCAGCTAGCTGTTCTTTCAATTGTAATGTAGGAAAGAAAGAACCTTCTAAAACTAAGAATGCTTCTGAAGGCAACATCGGTCCGTTAATAATTTCAGTCTGGTACACTGTTGGATCGGGAGACTTTTTTGCTTCTTGTCTTTTATTTTCTATAAATAAATTAGATAAATCTAAATCTGTATCTAGATTAGGCTTTACTTTAAATTCATTAAGAGTTTTAGAGTAAGGCAAAAAGTATCCTATCTTACCTCTGTGCTCAAATACATCTTCAAACTCTATGCAGTTGTAATCTTGTGGATTTCTAAATATAGTCTCTGCATATAATGCCGCTCTACCTGACACAAGACCTCCTGTTCCTAGAGCCCATATAACCAAACTCTTTTTAGCCTTAGATGCTTGTGTTGCTTCAATTGCTCCCCAAGATTCTTTTATATTATACATGAAACCAACCTCATCTATTGCTACTAAGTTAGGACGTGTACCGTTAGCTGCAAGAGGATTATCTTTAAACGTTCTATGCCGTATAACAGAACCTGCTTTATTAGTTGCTTCTCTGTTAGGTGCTAGCGAACCTGTAAAAGATATTGCAAGAGGCGAAGGATACATTTCATCTCCTAGCTGGTAGCTTCCTGGTAACAGTTCTAATGCTGTAGTTACTTTTTTAACTAGAGGTATAGTATACTTTGTATCTATAGCGCCTATGATAGTATCAGATGCTAGATATTGTTTTAGTTTTCTTCTTTCTAAATAATCATCGTAATCTGTAGCTCCATCAAATAAAAAGTTATGGGCCGTCATTGCAGATGTAGAGTAACTCTTTCCTGACCCCCGTGCTTGTATGCTTATAAAATGTTTTGCAGAATTTTTATATAATGGCTTACCTAATTGTTTACCGTGGTTCTTTCTTAAATACTCTCTTGCAGGTACATAAGTTAGTTTTTTTAATTCTTGTTCTGTGATTCTTTTTAGCTTTAGTGCTAACTCTTTTTCAGGTCCATATTTTCTGTCACAAGTATATTTGGTATCCCCATCGAATCCTGAAAAGCCTCGACATTCTTCATAAAGTAAAAATAATTCCCAATCTATGTCTCTAAGAAACGGTAAGCCAAATGCTTGTGCTACTGAGGAGTCATCTTCAAATTGTATATTATGGAAGTTAACATAGTAATACAGCGGACCAGGCATCCATTTTCCTGAGTGCCAATATCCTTCTATGCACCTACGTTTCTGTTCTTTCCAAAATGATAATCTTTCATAGTGTTCTAATACAGGATGTAGATTAGGTATCTCTTTTAACTTAAAATTAGAATTATTGACTATCATTTATTTTAGGCCATTTGTTTATTGGGCAAGATGAATCTAAACTTCTTGTTTTAAATTTAAGTGAGCATCCACATTTGCCGCAGCATTCTTTTATTAACGGAGCGCAGTTAGTTTTGATGTGCAGACACTCTGCACAGATCTTGTAGCGTTCTTCTGCAATAGATTCTACATAAGAGTTCTTAACTAAGGCATTCTTAATTCCTTGTAAAATCTTTTCTCTATTTTCCCAAATACTATCCATTATATATCTCCTGATTCACTTAATGATACAATTGTTTTACCTTTCTTAGTAACCTTTTCTTCTTCGTAATCTTTTTTGATTTTCTTATAATCTTCAAATAACTTAGGAGTATTACTAATCATTTTATCTAGTTTAACCAATTCATCTGTGTCTTTAGCTTCTATAGCTTGTTTGTATAATAACTTTAGAGATTCATCACGCATTGTAATTATTTCTCCCCAAGTTACTAAGGCTCTTTCTGCATCTGAGAGCACAGAACTTTTATATAAATCTACAACTTCTTTTACACTTGTCCATTTAAACTTGCTATCTTTTATAAAATCTTTTGCTAAGATATTTAGTTTATCAGGTATATTATAGAACTTAGATTCAGGATTGTATGCAAAATAAATAGCCCAAAGTATTTTTGAGCTATTAGTTTTGTTTTTACTCTTGTCAGAGTCATATAAGTTTTTAAACTCAGATATTAATAAATAATCAGAGTTTACTTCCCAAAAGTTTTGGTCATATAGTGCCTTCATATTTTTTTAGTTTATCCCAAACTTCTTCATATGATTGTGTGCATATATATTCAGTTCCGTTAGTATGTATACTGCAAAAGTTACCTACAGGTGATATTGCATATATCTTATAGAAAGTTATATTCTCAATTTCAAACTTATCATCATCAAAGTCTATTCCTAAACTTTCTAGCTTTTCAGTTTCTTCTGTATGTTTTAATATCGGTAAGGTTATATTCATTGCTTATTATTTTTAGTTAAACAAAAGTTAGCATGTCTTATCTTTCTTTGATTAGGTACAAACTTACCAAAGTTGTCTACATGTATAATATTAAATTTCTCTGTGTCAAATAATCCATCTGTTTTCTTTACATCAGATATTTCATCTGAGATCTTATTACAAAACAGTCTAAATATTTCTTCAGCCTGGGAGATTGTTAGATTATTTTCTTTAGCCACGGACATTAATATTTTCTTTTGATTATTCATTTGGTAAATCTAAAGATATGTCAAACTCTTCTTCTTCTATAATAGGCGCTTTAGATGCGTCATGTTTATATTCTTTTGGAGGTTGAGGTTTCTTCTTAATCTCTTTTGGCTTTTCTTCTATAATCTCTGCATCACTTATAGGCTCAGGCTCAGGTATAGGTTGAGGTTTAACTCTAGTCATTACAAAGTTAACTTCAAATCTAAATCCATCAGAGTCAGGCTTAAATAATAATTCATTATGGATATAATTATTCTCGTCTATTAAACTCTTACCAAAGAAAGTTTTCTTTTTCAGTCTAGATAAAATCACATTAAACTGCTTCTCTTGTATGTTCAGTAAATCTCGTATTTCTTTTCTGACATCAGTAGATAAGATAAACTTGGCTCGCTTATCTTTAGGCAGTGCGGCATACTCGTTATCTAGTCTAATCAATTCAGCTAACACATCTCTCTCCTGTGGAGTTAGATTCAGCAAGAAATTCATAAAGGCTAGTATCTGACGATAAACTTTACTCTCATTCGTTGGTAGTGAAATTACTTTGCGTTGCTTCATCTATAATCTCTTTTTGCATTTCTTTATCTGTGTTCAATATCTTTCCAACTTCAAACCAAGTAAGTAAAGCTCCTTGTGTAAGTGAAGCTATTACTTCTATCAATACATGGTACTCCATGTTCTTAGCATCTATGTTGTTGGGTCTAGGAAATCTAAACTGCTGTATTGTGTGTTCTCCGTATCCTAGTTCTTTAACAGTAACATCAAAGTGCCAGGCTTTAAATCCAGCCGACTCATCAGACTCAGCTATATCTACAGGATAGGATTTATAACTAAACGATATTCCACTTTGTGCAGATTTTTCTGAGGCTAACATAAAACTTGTTGCTACTACTTCTTTTAATAATTTTAATCTTTCAGCTGTCTTCATCTTTTAAAATAAATTTCAGGATAAATAAGATTGGTCCTTCTCGTCTAACTTCGTAAGACGTAGTTAGAACCTTATCGTGCTGTCTACAATAAGGTTCAAACCTTGTCTTCACTTTCTGCTCCTTGTTTAATAGTTTGTCTAGTTGTGCAGATTTAAATTCTCCTAATACCATCCCTCATAGTCCTGGGTTAATGTTTTAGATAGTTTATACTTACCACGACTTACAGGGATAATTATATCACGTTTCTTCAAAGAATAGATAATCTTCTCTAATGTAGGAGAAGATATATTCAGTTTATCACAGATAAAATCTTTGTTAACTCTATCAGAGTACCAAAGGTTCTCTTCGTTGTTAACTTGATGTAAGATATAATACAACGCATGGAAGCTTTTATCTTGTGATTTAAGTAATATACTTTCTTGTGTATCTAGTGGCACATAAAATATCATATGGCAAATATAATAATTTTATAATAAACTAGATATTATTATAAAAAAATTATTATTAATCTAAAAAAGGTCTGAATACTTGAAACACTTCTTTATCTATAGTCTTTCTTTTACGTGCTACATATGGATTCAACATGTAGATAACTCTTACCTCATTAGCTATCCTGCCTTTTATTTGATACAAGACTCCTACCTCCATTAGTTTCTTTAATAATTTTAGAAACATAGCTTTAGAACTATAGCCTAAGAATTTCTGTAGCGATTCATTAGTATGTGGTCTAGGGCCATTGTAAACAATATTAAGAGGTGTCTTTAAATCAGTTGCCATCAGTACCATAGAATTAATCTCAGCTCTAGACAGCTGTGAACTCAGGAACTTTACCGTCTTAGAATCTAACACTACATAATCATCAGATGTTATGACAATATAGTTTCCTTCTTCTGTTACCTTAACTGCAAAGTCTTTGTTACTAAGTTCCGGTGCCAGTAGTTCACCAGTATCAGTGTTTACATATTTATCTAATTCTAACTTAATCTTTTTATTAGTTCGTTGAGGTATTAATTTGTTTCCCATAGTACTACAAAGATATTATAATTATTTTACAATAACTACTGTAAAAGTACTATTTTTAGTACCTAGATTGCTTCTCAGGTACTATTTTTAGTACCTCACTAAATCCTCTGTATGTCAGTAGTAATAAGGGATAGAGGTGTGTTCTATTACTTTTTACGCTTATTTATTATTATTTGGGTATCCTTTATTTAATACCCCCCTATGATGAAAATCCTATATAAAGTCCCCCCTGTGGAAAATCTGCTGAGCGTATTGAAGTGGTTACTAGCACGGTCAACGACCGCCACTAGTTTTTGAGCGGGGTAAAGTGCCCCGCCTAAAATCTAAAACTTGGAAATCATGGAAACCACTAACAAAACACAAATCAAATTCTACAAAAACTTTACCGTTAACTTTCGTAAGTGGGTTGACGGGGAGCAAACCGATGAGGTAGAAGAACGCACCAAAGCTCTCTTCGTGAGAGAGGTGGAAGGTCACTTGGCTACTAAGCTTGAATTCGGTAGCTTGCTACTGAACAAGGGTGTGACGTTGGCTGAGGCAGATGCGTACTTCAAGAAGGACGTGGACTACGCCAACGACGTGAAGTTCGTTGACGTGGACGGGAGCGACTTCTACAAGGTGGTGCTACGCTAGTGGCACCCCTTTGGGGGACCTGTGTACTTGAGAATAGTCAAATAGTTTATTGTTTAACCTTTTAATACTTGGAATCATGAGAGAATATGTTGTTATCTCTGGAGTGGTTACTAGCATAGATATGCTACTAAACCCTAATGCTTAAAGCATTGATCAGCCATAATGATTAATATTGTTATGGCTGAATTTTATTTATTAATTCTTTTGTAGTATATGCCGAGTAAGCCTGATATAGTATCAGAGACTTTTACGTAGCGGTGCACCGTGGAAACAACGTCAGCAGGAAATACTACATTTTTTACTCTCATCCAATTGCAGGATAATCCAAGATGCTTTTAGCACACAATACTAGCATATAAAAATGGAATGCTATGACCAAGGATTGCAACCTTGTGAGAGTACTAAATATCATAGAAATAAGATCAATACTATTTTTATGTTTCGCTTTTGGCAATGAGCGATGATTAGTTAGATAATCAAAATCATTGCCTTTTTTATTTCTTAATTTAATTTATAGTTATGACTGTTTTTAATACAATAAAAAAAGCCGAACATTTTGTCAAATACAAAAACAAATACGATAAACGTGTTCGTACTCACAATTGGTCCTCTGACTATAGGTGGGAATATCTTGATTATTTAATTGACTATGATAAAAAGTATGTTATCAAAAAAAGTGGATATGATAATTGTGGTTGTGGATGTGATAAATATACTCGACAATATGTTGAAATAGTTGGTAGAATTAAATAAATTATCTCACTAAAATCTTTTATTCACCTAAAATTATTTATTATGAACAAGTTTAGTAACGGTTATTTATTCCTAGTAGTGTTAGGAATGTTATTCGGTGTATCTGCAGTTATGTGTATATACGCCCAAGCACCAACAGCTAGTGCTGTTATGGCTGTATTTAGTTTTATGTTCTTATGGATTCCTCAAATGTTTCCTGATAATGAAAAGTATAAATATTAATCTTAGAAAATATGGATTTTGAAGAAGCTAGAGATATGGCAATGTTGTATGCCATATCTCCTGAATTAACATGTACTTGTGATGAAGTACATATCTGTCAACAATGTGTTGAAGAACATGATGACAGTAATTATCGTGAACAGCTTAAACAGCTTGCAAAAGCTTTAGCTGAAAAGTCAAACAACAATAAATAGTTAAAGCAGCTTTATAAGCTGCTTTTTTATTCATTTAAAATTAAATTATTATGTCAATATTAACCACAATTTTCGCTTGGCTCCTAACTATAGGAGCCGTTGAACCAATGAACGACACTAATGAAGGTCGTGAATTGTATTATATCTACGTCATGGATGATGAGTATAATATACGAGCATATGAATATGCTTATAAAGAAGAGATATATAATTATATTGTAACTGGAAAGTTTGAATATAATGAGGATCTTACTGAAGAGGATTTTACATGGGTTGAAAACTTTGAGCAAATAAAATCTATAAGCCATGACTAGATTACATATACAACGTGTTGATTTCTTGAACTGGTATTTAGATACTGGTTATGGAGAAGATTTTAAAAAAGATCTTTATGAACTAGTTATTCAAGATTTACACAATAATGGTACTTGTACTATTACTGTAGATAATTTACTTAAAGAAGTAACTGAAGCTCATAGATATATTCCTCTAAAATTAGTGCAAGGATTCTCAGAAGAAAAGCCTTCATTAATAATAGGAGATTTATTTAATAACTTTGAAATTCATTTGATATGAAAACTTTTTATTTGATCTTAACTATTAATACTTTAATATTATCCATATTAAGTATTGTGTGTTGCTACATTGTTTTAAACAATGATTACTCCTCTTTATATATTTATGGAAGTATTATATTTTCTTTAATATCTTATGGTACTTCATACAATTTTTTTAATAATTATCTAAAATATAAATATGGAATCTATGCTTAACATCGTTCAACCTAAAATCTTACATGCTAGCAATATAAACATTGACAAGTATGCTAATTCACTGTTTCCAAACAGTAAAAAAATAACGGAAGAACAATTCTCTGATTATTACAATGCATTTTTATGCATGGACAGTAAGTTTATTAAGAATAATTTATCTGTAATAAACGAATCTGTGTGGACTTTTAACTTTCATCATACTTTCTTTTGTATTATCCTTGATCCAGGATTATCAACTGAAAAGACATGTTTCGGCATGATTGAACAATAGTCTTTATTAGCCCTAGAGTGATCTAGGGCTTTATTTTTATCAGATTAAGCTATAATTGCATAGAATTTTTATTTTTTTAGTTAATTAAATTTATATGTTTAATTTCTTAAATTTATATTATGAATTTATTCAACGAAGTCGATATTTATTCAATGAATATAGAAATAGCATCTCATGCTAACATTAATATTCTGATCTTTTCTGATCCAATTACTAGTGAGTTTGATCTGAAAGAATTTTATTACGACAAATATCATTTAGTACAACAAGATCTAAATAAATACTCTTTTAAATATGTTGGTCGCTTTGATAGTGACAGTGAGTATTTTGATCTTGCTTGTGAAGGTCTGAAGTATTCTACAGACTTTTCTTAATATTTAAGCTCTCAGTATTACTTAAATAGTTTTTTCCAAGTTTATTATTTGAGCCTGGGAGCTTTCTTCTTTATTTATCGGGCTAATATTATTCTGCATCGTCACAAAAGGAATAATGGGCAATTAGATATAAGCCGCTTTACTTATATCTTCTTATAGATTTTATAAATCTGATTAAAGCACCTTAATTATTTATTTATTTATCTTTTAAAACTTAAAAAAATGTCAAGTCAAAAATTAATCTTAGAATCTGCTAAAGGTGTTAAAAATGGAAAAGTGCAATTGTGTTTTTCTCAAGTAATTAACACAGGTAAACAACCTACAAATGTGTTAGGTCTTCTTAATAAATCTGATGATAGATTTAATCAGCAAAAACCTCGTTATGCGTGGATGACTGGTGAAGTAGAAGATATCAAAGCACAATTTGATATTGATTTATCTGGACTAGCTGAAGGCGATGTGTTGGAAATAGGTGCTGAAGATCCTAGATTAGCTGCTTATCCTGATAGTTCTTTGAACATTCAGATTACAGAAACTACTGAAGGTTCTGATTATGATGTAGCTAACTTTGAAACTCGTGCTAAACGAGCTGGTAAAGATGGAGACTTCATCATGAAGGATGATATGTACATTTATGTACGTACAAGTGTTGTTGTTGGTGAGCCTTCTCATACTATCCTTGAGGATACAACTAGAAAAGCTGCTGGTACTTCTGCTGCTAGTGCTATTGCAAATGCTCTAGGTGAGTAATATGGTGAAAAGATGGGAGAGGTTAACGCCTCTCTCGTCTTTTTTGTTCTTAATTTTTTTTTAAGCGTTCTGAAGTATGAAATTTAAAGAAATGAAATTTAAACAAGAAGTAACTCAAAGATTTTTTAAAGAAGCAAAAGAGTTACAAGATAAACTAGCTAAAGAGAATAAAATTATAGACTATAAAGAATATTTAAAATTTAAAGAATGGTTTATAGGCGAAGCTAGATTATTATATAAAGGATTTTCCAATAAATTAATATTAATGATATGGGAAAGTTTCCAAAAGAAACATGGTCTAAAACTAAAACAAAAAACAGAAAATGGGAAAAAATCAACATAAAACCTTGCCAGAAATGATAGCATATTGGACGAAGTATGGCGAAGGACATTTTAATATGTTCCAATATATGAGAGTAGTACAAGCTAAAAAAGATTTACTAGAAAATGAAAAAACTGGAAAGAAAAAAGACTCTGGAGAGAGTAAAAATTGAAGAATTAAGCTTATATTTAAAAGCTATATATATGCAATATGGAGAGAAATCTCATAAAGAATATAGCAAATTAGTAAGCAAAGAATTTAATGTTATCTGTACTAAGCGTGATGTAGAAAATATACATCTGATGGAGCTAAATCTTAAACAAGATTTTGAGCTAAATGCTATGCGTGCAGAATATTTTAGAAATTTAAATAAACCTAATCCTTATGAATGAACTTAATAATAGTGTATCATCTATGGCTAAAGATTTACTTGAAGCTGTAGAAAGTATGAAAGAATTACACCAAGATAATGCTGATTGTAATAGAGTATTATCATATCTCCATGATTTAATTAAAAATAATTATATCCAACGTGAGTATCATCTATTAGAATTGATGTATTATCAAGGTGCAAATCATGCTATGAAAAATTTGATTGATCAAAAAGAAAGTGATGAATTTCATGAATCACCTGACTTTAAAGAAGTTTATGATAAAATAATGAAAAAATGATTTACTTAATTACTACACAACAAAGCTTATTTGACAATGTAAAATATTCACAGTGTACTGTACAAGAATCTATAGATTATCTTAATAATCTAGACATTATAGCTGTCGACACAGAAACTACTGGTATGGATCCATATACTTGTAAATTATTGAGCTTGCAGCTTGGTGATAGTAATAATCAATATGTTATTGATGCGCAAAGTATAAATATATCTGTATATAAAGAGCTTCTTGAGTCTAAAGAATTGATATTACATAATGCCAAGTTTGACTTGAGGTTTTTATATCGTAATAATATTGTTCCTAATAAAGTATTTGATACTTTTTTAGCAGAAAGAATATTAACTACTGGTATAGATACAGCTAGACGTGGTTTAGATGCTGTGACTTATAAGTATTGTAAAATAGAGCTAGATAAAACTGTACGTGGTGTTATACATCGTGAAGGTTTGAGTACTAGAGTTATTAAATATGCTGCATATGATGTTAAGTTTCTCCATGAGATAATGCGTAAGCAAAAAGTATTTCTAGAAGAAAAGAACTTAAACAGAACTATGAGTTTAGATAATGAGTTTGTTAAAGTACTTGCTTATATAGAATACTGCGGTATGTATATGAATCCTGATCAATGGCGTAAGAAATGTGAAGAAGATAAAAAAGATCTTGAGGTCATCAAGAAACAGCTAGATAAATTTATCATAGATAACTCTGATAAATATGGAGGCTATATAGATAATCAGCTTGATCTATTTACTACTGATATTAAATGCAAAATAAATTGGTCATCTTCTCAACAAGTTATTCCATTTATGCAATCTCTTGGCGTAGATACTTTGGTTAAAGATAAAGCAACAGGTAAAATGAAAGATTCTGTAGATAAGAAAGTTCTTGCTAGTCAAAAAAATAAGAATCCTATAATATCTACATATATAGAATATACTGAGCATCAGAAAACTGTAAGTACTTATGGTGAAAACTGGTTTGAGTATATTAATCCTGTTACAGGTAGAATACATTCTAATTATCAGCAAATTATGAATACAGGCAGATTATCTTCTGGTCAACGTGGTGATAAGAAAAAAAACTTACCTCAACTTCCTAATATGCAAAATATACCTAGTGATAAACGTACTCGTTCTTGTTTCCAAGCTAAAAAAGGTTATAATCTAATTGTTAGTGACTATTCTGGTCAAGAACAAATAGTATTAGCTAATAAAAGTTTAGACCCTGATTTGCTGTATTTTTATTCTCAAGGTCTTGGCGATATGCATTCGTTTGTAGCATCTAAGATATTTCCTGAACTTAATGGATTACCTCTTGATGATATTAAAAACAATCATAAACAGAAACGACAAATAGCGAAAGGTGCAGGTTTTGCAATTAATTATGGTGGTACAGGTATAACTATTGCTCAAAATCTTAACGTAAGTATGGATAAAGGTGAAGAAGTATACCAAGCATATTTTAAAGCATTTCCTGGTCTTGCTGATTATTTTAAAGACGAAAAGCAAAAAGCATTAAAACTAGGTTATATAGAATTTAATGGAATTAGTAATCGTAAATGCTTTATTCCTTATTTTGATGATTTTCGTAGACTACATGGTGAGA
>Ga0070751_1001318_pt1 | contig 14773 bp, 5 predicted proteins | sample VirMetDEL_Aug_28_FD_78514 | JGI IMG/M metagenome (GOLD analysis project Ga0070751, IMG submission 78514) | Aqueous microbial communities from the Delaware River and Bay under freshwater to marine salinity gradient to study organic matter... | ecosystem: Environmental > Aquatic > Marine > Coastal ...
GTCAGGCAACACAGAAACATCTTCCGCTATTAAAAGCCATCAATAATGGCGCTAGTCCTACAGGCTATAGTAGTGGTGGAATCGCCTATCTGAGAAATGGCGGCCTTGCAGGAAGAGAGGAAGAAGAAGAACGAAGAAAAGAACGAAGACAAGCACTTGAGGATTCTAGAACTTTTAGAAGTGGATTATCCGCAGCAAAATTAGGCCCCATGGGAACCCAGGCTGTAATGGAGATTGTTCAGACTCCTCAAAACTTTGAGTTGATAAATCCTCAAGCGATTAATGAGGGATTAGACGGATCAGTATTAGCTGATAAAATATCAGCAAAAACAGACAGTTTAGAAACAGACATCAAAAAACAAGGATATCTATTAAATGAAGCAAGCCAATTTAATTCAAGGGCATCATATTTATATAGAATAGCTACTAACAGTCAAAAAGTCTTAGATGATGACAGAGGAGGTATTGAAAAGACGATAGGAGAGATTATTAGAAATGAAGAGTTAAATATTCCGTCTGAAAGTACGGGAATGGGCCTGACACTAAAAGATATTTTAACTCGTCAAGTGGAAAGCGCTAAGAAGGAATGGGAAGCTATCAAATCAGCTTCTGACATTTTAAAACAAAAATATCTCGGCATGGTCCCACAAAACCAAAGACTAAACCAAACTAGCGATGCTGGGCTCACCGTTGGACCTGCTCCCATCACGGCCAGTAAGGGCATGCTGATTCCTTACCAACCCAAGGGAACAGATACCGTGCCGGCGATGTTAACTCCCGGTGAGTTTGTTGTCAATCGTGCAGCAACCCAGGCTAATCTACCGCTATTAAAAGCAATCAACAATGGTGCTCAGGGCTATAATGTTGGAGGTATTGCATATCGAAGCAATGGGGGACCAGTGCAGTACTTTAGCGATGGCACCACTCAGGGTCCTGTACAGGCTGTTAGCACACAATTTACCAACAGTCTTGAGTCAGCCACTCGTGCATTAACTAATTTTGGGGTCGTGGTAGAACAGCTTAAAAATGCATTTAACCAAAACAAAAACCCTCCAACCAGCCAAAATCAGCAGAATAGTAGCGGCGGTGTAAATATAGATATGAAAGGCATATCACAGTTTACTACTAGACTGCAAAGCCTTATACTACAATTGGAAAATTTAAGTCAAATTCCAACAGAAATAAAGATGATAGGAACTCATAGGGTAGATGTCAATATTCTTGGAGCAGAAGCATTCCAAAACTTGGATCCAGCGATTGCAGATCTTATCAAGGGCGAGATTAACAATGCTATAGCACAATACAACCAGCAAACTTTCTATGTTTAAACCGGAGATTAAATATGTCAGCTCTTTTTGATGAAAACACTAATGTTGTATCTGGCACTCTTCATATAGGGTCTGGGGTAACTTACGATATTACTCTGTCTGAAACTTCTGGAGTAGCAACCGTATTTAATCGTAATAATCTGAATGTAGATTTTAAAGTAGAAGGAACGGGAGCATCTTCTTATTTATACTATGATGCTTCTGCTGGTCGATTAGGTATTGATACCAGCTCTCCTGATGCAGCATTGCATGTGGTTAGTCCATGTGCTAATGAGGGCGCTATTATTGAAAGCGTCACCAACTGCCCGACTGGCGTAAGACTCCTGTTACTGCATAATAGTCAAACACCCCCAGAAGACATGGGCTATCCTGCTACTATCGACTTAGCAGGTAGAGATGAAAACTATAACCAAATACTATTTGGTCAGATTAAATCCCAAGCATTAAATACAGAGACAGACAACACTAGCGGAGCATTAATATTTAGTGTAGATCATACTGGAGTTAGTCGTGAAATATTCCGATCATCTTATGTAGATACTGTTTTAGGTGGCAATAATACTATCGCTAGCGGCACTAATCTTTATGATATTGTTGGATATAACAATTCGATCAGCAGCGGCTCTGCTTTAGTTGTTGTTGGATCTAATAATACGTCATTTTCCTCTTCTGGAGTCATTATAGGCCATAGCAATAGTATTAATGGCGACCAATCTGTTTTAGTGTCTGTAAATACAGATAGTGATGGAGATAATAATATATCTTTAAGTGTAAATTCCATTGCAGATGGTGATTCATCTATTTTTCTTGGTCAGTCTATTAGTTTAACTGGCTCTTCCGGCACTTTGATAGGTAATAATCTTTCTGTCGTTGGCGATTCTAATTTAGGGTTACTATCTTCTACTAATATTGTTGGAGAATCCGGTATCGGCTTTGGTATTAGTTCTAATATTATTGGAGATAATCATATTTATGTTGGCCATAATATAGATATTAGTGGCACTAACAACATGGCGATCGGATCCAATACATATGCTTATGGCAATAATAATATTGTTTATGGAAACGATGCAAATGCCAGCGCATCTAATGTTATTAGTATTGGCGAAAGCAACAGTTTGCAGAATTATCATAGCGGTATATTTATTGGAAATAATATTTCATTACCATCAGGAGATAGTTCTGTTATTATCGGATTAGGCAATTCGAGTAGCAGTGGATTATTGAATAGTATATTATTAGGTATTAATAATACAGCATCTGATGCTACTCCTTCCGGTCTAGTAGTAATAGGACAGTCTAATATTGTTACGCAAATTTCAGAATCTTTAGTTGTTGGTAACACCAACAACCTATCTGGAAATGTATCAAACAATATAGTAATTGGTCCAAGAAATAGTGTGCCAGACACCAGCTTTAATAATCTAATTTTAGGTCTGCTAAATAATACAACTGGTATTGTTATTAATTCTGATGGTTCTATTAGCGGTACAGATATCAGGATGGTCGATAGTGATATTACTAATACTAATGTTTTTGGTATTAACAACGCATTATCAGCTGCTAGTGGAAGTTCTATTGTTGGCAATAAAACCAGAATTTCTGGCCTAAATGTTAATAATCTTGGATCTTATACTAATCTTAATGGTTCTCATATACAAAGTTTAGGCAATAGTAACTTTATTATTGGTAATTATGCTACGGCTATTGGCGGAATGAACGACATTTTTGGTACTGGTTCTATCAGTATCAATACCTCAACAGAAAGAAATCAATTATTTGGAAATGACACAATAGTAATGGGCGGTAATGAGGTTATTGTTAGTGGTATATCAGTAGGATCAAACAATGAAATATATGGACCCAATAATATTGTTTATGGTAAAAATAACACAGTAGGCTTAATTAGATATCCTTGTAGAGTATCAGGTTCGAATGTGGTTATTGTCGGTAGTGCCAGTGAGTTTAATGGAGGAGATAAGATTTTAGTTGCTCTATATTCTCCAGCCACACAAGATAATCCTGTATATATCAGAACAATTTTAGATGGCACAGACCCTGTGACCGGAGATCCTATTGGTATTATAACAGAGAATATTGGATCTAATTTTACTACAACGCTTATAACCAATTCTACTATTCAGCATAGTAATACTATTGAATATTATGTCAAAAATAATTTTGATAATATTATTCAAGGTTACGACCCATGTTCTGAGTGTTTCTCTGATCTTTTTGCTGGATATGCTTCTGGTTATGTAATGGCATATCAGGACGGCAATAGCGATACAGACTTAGAAACTTTTCCACTGTACGGTAATCATAATATTATTTTAGGATCTAATAATGATATGACTCATTATAGTGGCATTATCTTAGGTAATAATAACAACATATCTGGTATTAATCATATTGCTCTTGGATACAATCTTAGTGGTAACTTTAATAATACAATACAAATTGGAACAAATAATGATAATAAGGTTATTATCTCTCAGAACTCTATAATATTTAATTCTGGACAAACACAAAACTCTATTTTTGTTCAAAGTAGCAGGCCCGGATTAGACAATAACGAAAATACTTCTGTTAAGTTTGATAATGATCTTAATAGAGTAGGATTCAATAATGATGCTCCTAGATCAACTATAGATGTCAGCGGCACTGTAACAACTAATGCTCTTAGAGTTGGCTTAACTAGTCCATCAGGATATACTTTGACTAGTAACGCAAGCGGATTTGCAACATGGCAATTTCCTGTTAATCTATATGGTCAAAACGGAGGCTTTTTACAAAAACTAGACGACAAAAGAGCAAGCGGAATAAAAGAAATAGCATACAACCCGGCAAGTGGCGCAAAGTCTTGGGAATATCTCAGAGCCAACAAGGTGCTAGATTCTACTTTTGAATTTATAGATGAATTTTCTACAGAAGAAAGAGTATTTATTATAAATCAAAGTGGATTATATCTCAATAATGAAGGCAATGATTATGGTTATAATTTAGTAATCAAAGGTAGTGGTATTCAAGCCCCGGTAAATGGCGATAACGCTATATATCTCTTTAAGACGAATATTCCGGAAAATGAAGTTAGGATGCAAAATCTTACTTTTGTTTCAGGAGATGTTCAAGAGTTCAAAGTCACAGACTCTGTGATATTGCCTACTTCTTTAACAGGCACAATTCTTAAAGTTGATAATAATGGTAATTTAGGCAGTATTTCTTTCGATAGACATGATCTATTATTTAGTAATTCAGAATATGAGACTTCTGGTACAACAGCGCTACGATATTATCCTACTAGCCAAGCACTAACTATTGGACAAACAGGTACTCCTCCAGAAACAGCAGAAGCTGGACTACTTACCGGAGGAAATAATCTTTTCAATAACATCATCCTTAGTTCTGCACAAAATACGAATACAGTATTTAATAATGCGGGATTAAGCAATCAATTTATTATTGTCGAAAATAATCAAGCCGGAACCAAACAGGGTTTCCATTATTATACTAATAGCGGCGCTCTGGGTATTGGAGTAAATGATAGCAATCTGTGGAATGTTAGTAGTACTAATACCAATCAGCCTTGGTGGAATGCCGGTAAACTTATCGTTAATGGTAAGGCCAGAGTTTCTTCATTGCAATTAACTCCTGGAGGTACAACTCTTCCAGGAGCTAGTGCTGTTAATAAATATCTTAAGATTGTTGATGTAGATGGAAATGTTGGCTTAGACACCTTAGACTTGCAATATCAGTTTAGTGGCATTCATCCTATATCTGTAGCAACAGATGCTGGCAATCAAATTGTTACTGTGAGGTTGGCCACAACTAACAGTAGTCAGGTAAGTCTTAGCAGTAATGAGAATGGTCTTGGTTTAGTGTGGAATGGAGCTAGTTGGGTTCATGGCAGAGGATTTAAACTACTTCAGCCAGAAAACGGCTCAACTAATACTGATGTAACTCCTGGTATTGAATTGGGTAATGACCTTAGTCTGAACGCATGCAGAAATAATCATGTTGAAGGAGCAGGTAGTTTTGCTAGAGGCCAAGACAATTGGAAGGGCTCATCTCAAGTTAGTAAATTCTTCTTAAGAGGCAGAACTGGCGGAGCAGTAGATAGTGAATTAACGGCAGATTGGCACAAGAATAGCAATACCACTCCAAATGTAGAAAATACAATTAGTCTACAATATTTAGACGATTATGATAATCAAACTCCAATTGATCATAAACAAAGTTTTGTATGGAATTACACAATAGATTATTCTGCAATATTTAGTGATGATGCTGGTACTCCTACTTTTGGCGGATGTGGCGGTAAAGTAGAAGGAACAATATTGAGCTATATTGCTAGTGATGGAACTAGAACTAATACTAAGCTTGGTAGTGATACTATAATCAAGAGATATACTACAGTAGATTATAGTGTTCAAGATCCTATTGATATTATTATTAAAGATACGGGTGCAGACTTAAATGTGCAAAGATTAGCGATTGTGGCTAATGGTGTATCTAATTATAATGCTTTATGGTCAGTTAACGTTGAAATTAATCAAGTATTTGTGCCTTCAGGAATCAGTTTTGGTAATAGTGATATTATTTAGGAATAGGAATAGGATATGGCATTATATCAACTCAGTATTGATGGCGGTACTTTTAGTACAGTCGATAATCTTGCGTGGAACACTGTTTATACATATGATAGTAGTCTTAGACCCGATAATGCTACTAGCACATTAAGCGTTACGTATAATGATTACCGTGAACCTACATCTTCTACACACGGAAATAATTCGGGCGAAATCAAATTTTGCGAACCTTTTGACCCAATATTTTCGATCCCTACTGATATCGGAATATACTGCACAATTTCTTTACAAAAAATATGTGATGATATATCTGGTGGTCAGACTACAACACAGATATTTACTAATAAAAAAGCAAAAATTGTAAGCAGCACAAATAATAACAGTTTAGATCCTAGTAGTGCTAGACTTAGAACAAGTATTGTAGAGTATGAAATTTATGAAGAGAATTACTTGTTTCCGGACGAAGACCGCACTTCTGGTCAGCCGCTGAATACAATCACAAATGTATCCAGTTTAAATTATAGTTTTAATTTTGCTATAGGAGATGATTATGGGTCCTACGAAGACGATTTTGAAGGCGACAGCAACTTTTCTGTAACAGACCCTATGGTTTTGGATAAAACAGCTGGTAATGATGGAGACTCTTCCAGTATTAAGATTGAAATGTCAGCTGTTGGCATAAACACGGATGGGGGGGATAAACTTTCTAACGCAAATAGTGCATTGGACAAGATAGAAGATTTCACAGCAGATTATGTTGATAGATTATCTTTAACAGGGAAACCCTATGACATAACTATAACTACTAGATCAGATGATTCTGCTGGTAGTGTTTCGAAAACAATAGTCTATACCAGTTATCCAGATGACACTGTTTATAGAGATAGCTATAGCGTAAATATTACTACTGACAATCGTAATGCAGACGCCTACACTAGCGTATCTATTCAAGGAAAGATACAAGGACTCAACACTGCAGCCAGTATCACCAATCCTATGGGAGACAACAGAGATAGCAATGCTAATACCGGATGGGGTGTTACACAAACAAAACTATACGACAGAGCAAAGAAAGCATTATCTGATATTAATGTGGTACCTATATCAAAACAGTATAGTTATGAACCTCAAGGGGTTATTAATTACAATTATACTTATGATACTAGGCCATTATCATTAGTAAGCGGGGCATTATCCGAAACTTTAACTATGTCTGACTCATACCAAAACAAGATATTAAAACATATACCAGTAGTAGGAGGGTTGGTGTTACAAAATTTAGGAACATATGATTTACCTTCAAGAACAGTAACTTATACCGCTCGTTTTTTAAGAGGATATTCTATACCAAGCAATATTGAGACTATGATGGAAAATGCTATCAAGCAATTTGATCCTAAAAAAATAGACACATCTACTAGCTCTTTTATTGATTCTATAGTTGATAATGAAGACTCATCTACGGATCATATATCCAATACAATTACTATGACTAAAAAATGGACATATTTTATTAAGGAATAATCCACCATGGCTTTAACAGTAAAATTTTCAGATTTTCATGGGGAGGTATTTGCATGGACTGGCAATTTGCCTTTGATTAGCGAATCTGTGGCTCAGTCTTATGAAGCTAATGATAGTCAATACTATAGTTATACCACCATAACTATGGAAGGACGCCATAATATTGTAACTCAAGATAATGATTTACCAGGTTCAACTGATTTTCCTACCAAATTATATGAATTATGTGTTAATGGCGTTACCGGTACTTTAGAAATAGGAACCAGAAGATATTTTGGTTATTTTACTAATTTTACCGCAGACGGTAACGAACCATCTAGTGTGAGATGGAGCAACCACATACCCTATACCGTAGCATTTTCAACTTTTCCTAGCGGCGACCTTTATGATTCAACGTTTTCTTCGACTTGGGAAACTATGCCATATGATCAAACATATGGTCCTGTATACAAAGTGACTCAAAATGCTACTTTTGCTGGAACACTCATACAAAAAGGAGACAATCTTAGCGCGTGTAGTAACAGATCTTTATCTGGTGTACGCAGAGCTTATGACGGCCTGAATGATTGGTATTCAGATAATATCCTCACAAATAGTTATTTTGGATATAATTTGGATGAATATGATTTTTATGATCTACAGGGCACTATCGATTTTGATGAAATAACAGGCAGTTTTACCTTATCTTTGAGTTGGCTGATGAAGGATATAGAGGAAGGAGCCCCTAGATATGAGAAGCCGTATCATATCGTTGGATCTTCTACATCTCAAATTTCTAGCGATTTTAAAAGGACATATAAAAGTATAGGCACAATACAAGGATTAGCCACTGGTGAATTTCCTACTGGTTTACCAGTGTTTGATGCTACGAGCTGTCGGCCAAAAAGCAATAGTTTGGGCTTTAGTAAAGAAGATAGGTATAAGCATGCTTTGATGGGATTTGATACAATTAGTATCAAAGCGCCTAGCACAATAGGAAATAATCTTTTACCGGAAGATGAAGACTGGCACGGTGGAACATATTTTTCCAAAAGAGATGCTCCTTCTATGCAGACGGGCCTTCCCGCACAAAGTCAGGTAGGATATAATCCTTATGCTGGTACTATAACGTATGATTATACTTATGATGATCAACCATCATCTGTAATAAATGAAGCAATTACTGAAGCTATTTCTAGTAGGGATAAAAAGCCTGGATCGAAATATGAGCAAATACAAGTAATTGGTCGTAGGCATGGTCCTATAGTCAGGCAGTCAGTAGTAGGTTATGACGTAGGAGTTAAATCAATCACATATGAAGGAATATTTCCTCGAGATACTACATTAAAAAAATATTCATTTAAGCAAAGTATTATGGATGAGATAGATACTTATGTAATGGGATATGCTCCAAATTCATCTATATATAATGTTTCAATAGTAGAAGATAAGACAGATTTAACCTTGACATCTAATAAGGTTATTAGGAGTATAACATGGAACTATAGCGAATGTCCAACGTAACTAGGAGAAATATTTAATGTCATGTATTACTGAGGGTCCTTTTTCGCAGACTTTGTTTCTGGGGTGTAGTGTAAGAAGTTTTACAATGAGTGCCGCATGGGGTGCCGATGCTAGTACATGCAATGTAGGGTTAATCCATGATCCTGTACCACCTATAGGATCTGCTCAATATCAACCTTTTAAAACAAGAATCCAGAGCATTACCAATAAAACTAAAGGTATTGATACTACATCAACAGCTTTTGATACGAAAGATTTAAACCCAAATAATGATCCATCCAAAAGTTTGTTTAGACATGCTGCTAAAAAAATAAAAGAGAAACACGACGACGAACAGAATCTAGGAAATAAGGCTTATAAGGTGGGATATAGCGCAGATACAGGAGGAAAGAAGTATTGGTACTGGGGAGATCCTGGTTTTATTCCTACTTTTGGAGATACTGATATTATTGGGTGTCCTGTTAATTTTCAATTTGAAGGATTAGGTTTTGCGGGATTAATTAAAAATTGGACCACAAACATACAAGGATTAATAGATGTAGAAATTCAAAGTTTTGCAAATTTATTAAAAAATACCACAATGATATTGCAAAAATTCAGGGGAAGTGTTTCGACTCTTATTCCTGGTACCCAAACTTTTGGTGTTGCAGGTAACACCTCATATGACGTTGCTATTCCGTCTTTAGAAATGGATGGTGGCTATAATGGTACTATCAATCAAGGAAATTCTCCAAATGTTGTTAATGTTTTTGGATATTTAGAAAGTTTTGGATTAGGCAATTCTAATTGGTCGAAAGCAAGAGGTATTCCTGCTAATGCTATCTACGATGCGTTAGTTTATCTATTAGGTTCTAGTTCTCCTAACAAAGGCAACTATAGTCCTTATGGTGGATTAGTAGCAAAAGCCCCATTTAATAGAGAGACTGGAAATATACTTACAATTGGCAACAATGGAGCGTACTTTAAAAGGCTTGGTTCGGGATGGTGTTCAGGAGGGAGCGATTCTTGTCCTGAGTCGATATCTTATTTAGATTTAGGCATGCTTCCTACAGTTCAAGCAGTTGATAGTTTGCCTCGATCTTTAATCCAACTTAATTTATCAAATGTACCAAGACCTCCAAACGGAGCCTTTATAAATGATGATAGTATGGATCTTTTGACTTTTATAGATTATTGTTGTCAGAACGCAGGAGTAGACTATCTTATTAATTTTTCTCCTTATCAAGATGGCAGCAGCTATACTGGACAAATATATTTTAATACTGTAAGCCGTAAACAGACTGCCGACTTAAATATCATAAAAAATTATATCTCAGACCTAGAGAAAAATCAGAATCCGAGTAGTAAAGTTATAGACTATAAATATGGGGAAGAATTTAATGAATCTAAAACCAAAACTATTTTGATAGGCGGTCCACAAAAAAGATTACATCAGATGAGTAGTGTTAACTATGGTGTTATGAGACATCGTCGTATTTTTGAACCATCTAAGGCTAGCTCATCAAGTTATTTTAATTATTTTGGAATAGATATCGTCTGGACCCAACCCGCTGGCTGGGCAAATATTACCTTAAGCGTTAATAATAATCGGTATGTAGCCCCTAATCCATTATCTACTAGGCCTTTTGATTCATCAAAAGGTCTTCCTTGGCGAAGTTTAGGTAATTCTGTTGTGGCACAGAGTAAAAATAATTTTTTAAGTACAGAAGCTCCAGTACGCTGGGTTGGAAGGAATGGTAGTTATGGTTCGGTTAATACTGCTAATAACTATTCACCAAGTAATCCTGTAGGAGGAGCCTATAGCTTAAATGATGACATGATAGCTCCTTATTTTGGCTTAGACAGCAACAATAATGTTAGGACTACCTTCTATACAGTAGGAAGTAATCAATTTTGGGTTAATATTCCCGGATATGATATATCTTCCCTCTTCCCTTCTGCAGCAGGCGCCTATGCGGTCAGCGAGACCGAATTAAGATATGCTCTAGGAGGTTTTGATAGCTGGTGGCTTTATACCACCTATAAGCATATTTTTGGGGTTGCTTCTCCTATGGGTGCTTTAATGTATAATGAAGTATCTAATGCTTATGGGAAGACAGTTGCTGATCATATTTTTTATGCCGCATATAGCAATAATCAAAAAGCATATCAAGCTATATATGAAAAAACTGGTAAAATATGGGGAGGAGCCCCTCTTGGTAATGCAGAGTTTGTAGATATAGGTATAAATTATTTCCATAACACTGGGCTTGCAGATGTAGCCAAGTCATTACATAACTTTATTTCCACGTTGGCTGCTCAACACTATGGTAAAACCTTTATGATAAGACTACCATCTACTTATTATTATACTGATAGTTCAGGTCAAGCAATTTGGTCTCACAGCATAACAGATGCAGCATGGGAAAATGCGGGTGCTCCGCTAGATGATCTAATGACTGTTGATGATGCTAATTCACAAAAATTCATGACGGATGACGGCAGGATAAAAGCTTTTGTGGGATATAATACTAGCGCAGAAATGGCTAGGCCAAATGCTGTCACAAGAGGATTTGGGGAAACTCTCGGTAGCTACTACCCTACTTTTGTACAAGGAGACACTGTTACAGTATCATATGCTAGTGTTGCGGGTTATCCTGACAATAGCTTAGAGTATGCTCACGGAGGTGTTGTGCCAGTTTCACAATGTTTTAAAACATATACATCGTGTAGTTTTCCACAAATAAATAAATTTGCTAATGATGACCAAAATCCTTCAGTAGTATGGAGCAACGATATGCCTCGAGCTGTTGTTCAAGTTCCTGGAGCAACTATTAGTAGCGACAATGGACTATTCCCAATGACGTTTGAGATTATGGGATTAAAGAAATCTGGCTCACTATCAAATTATGAGAAATATCTTATATTAAGTGGATTAAACGATCCCGGAACTATCTGCGCCCCACGAGCTGCTATGCCAGTTTTTGCTGCTATTCCTATGACTCATAATTTTGAACCTTATGGCCCATGGGCATCTCATCCTGGAATGATTGCTGGTGTCACTTTTAGCAAACATCCTCAAGCCAATGTAAATAATTTGGTTGGAGGCACGAGCGTTGAAATAGACGAAACTATGGTACCATGGGAATATGGCAGTATGGAGGACTTAGATGATGTTGGTATGTTAAGAGTATCAGATCAAGACAAATATGAACAAGTACTAGAATACGGATCAATAACCACAGCAAATTTATTATTAGGACCAGGACTTGGAGATAGATTAAATGGTGGCCCATACGTTACTAGTATTAGTACTTCTATTGGTGATAACGATACTAAAACCACATATAATTTTCGAACATTTACTAGAAAAATCGGTTTCTATAATAAAGAAGCTACTGAAAATATTAGAATCTCAAATCAACTGAGAGTAGAAATGAATCGTAAGATTAGAGCTTCACAAGGAGGATATTAATGCCCAGACAGATTCCTATCAATAATTTTAATCCTAATTGGTTACTAGTAGGATCAAATCTTAATTCTCTTCCGTTCAGGTATGGTCTTACAGATATTGCAGATTTACCGGATGAGATAGCTAACCCTACTAGTTTTGTAGGCAATAATAATACAACTTATGATAGTATTTCTACTGCTGGCATTAGAAGTCAACTAAAGATCAAGCTATTGTCTGAAACATCTAAAGAATTTGGCGATATCATGGATCCTCAATATTATTCGAATGTTTCTATTATGAGCTTAGATGGCATTTTGTCTCCAGTGTCTTTTTATCCTAGCAATTGGGCCTCTACTTTTAGCATGACATTATATTCTAGGACAGATTGTCCATGGTGTAATGGTGTTGGCACATATGAATCAGTAGGTCCTAGTAGAGATATCAATACATGGCCATCGACCCAAAGCTTTGGCACTAATACATGTCCTTTTTGTATGCTTGATGACGATAAAGCCAAACAAACTAGACAAACAGTAAATATTGGATCAGAAGTAGAACCTCCTCATATCATTACTGATTCAGACGATACCTCTACTACTATTGATGATATTAATGCTGGAGATCAATTTTCACTTGTTAATAGATTTACATTAAATCCTATTGTGATGAGGAACGGAGAATTTAGTAATCCTCCTGGTCGTCAGAACGGAGACACCAGTGCTCATTGTATCGATATAGTTGGAGTAGGGTCGTCTCCTCCTTCTAATGGTCAAAGTGTTAGATCTTTAATGAGTAACACAAGCGATAATTTTATCTCTGATTATAATCAAAGATTTATGGCCTTAAGGGGCCCTCTTATGCTTCATAGTTGGGGATATGATATCCATGGATATCCTGTGCCAAATCAATCTGGAGAATACAAAATAGGAACCGGTGGATCAATTGTGACTGATAGTGACGGCAACCCTGTATATGCAACTCAACAACAAGACTCTGATGGAGATTGGTCTGATCCGACACCTAGCCATAAATTCAGAAAAGGTTGGGCTCAGCTTGCACATAAATGGCCAGTTGGGCCTATAGATTTAAGATGGGATGACAATGCAGGGGTTTGGACTATAGGATCTAACTATAAAAATGTTTGGATTACTATTGAAACCGATTTAACAGCAAAAGGCTCCATCGTTAGAGGAGCTATGTATCAAGAGGGACCGACTACTCTTCCTGATGGCCAAAGGAAGGTGGTATTTGTTAAAGATAGTTTAGGGCTGGCATCTGCTCCGAGAAAAGCTACATTGTATTGTAAATACAATCAAGACAACGGCTTTTATCAGCCATTAGTTAATAATAGTTTGACTACTACCGGCGACATCCTTTCAAGTAGTAGCGCAGATATAAAAACCTCGTACAGCATAGATCCTGCAGAAAAAAACCAAACATATACAACATCATTTGAAAATCCTTTGAGCTTAAGCGTAGCAGGAGCTTCCAAAGGCATATTCAGTTTTATTAATGGTAATTGGGTTTTAGTTAATGCTAAATAATTTCTATATAAGGACATATGATGGCTGATTGCATTCAATATAATAGTGATTATGTCAGTTCTGTTGATGTAAATTCTATATCTTTAGATATAGATTTTATCGAAGACATTATATCCCAAGACAATATTGATTATGTAGGTTCTGCAAATTCTTCGCCAACTAAAGTGACTGGAGTATGGTACCCTATTGTCATAACATCAAAAGACAACGAAGCAAAATACTGTGATTTATTACAAAAAAGCAAAGAGACGAATAAGGATTTTGATAAATATTATTCTATTACATACGGTAAAGACAAGTGTCAATCTTCAGATGTTGGCTCTTTTAACATATTAGATATTAGTGACAATTTGGTTGCTTCAAAAAGTCGTTTCTTTGATGGAGAAGATGTGGAGTATATCTATAATGCTTTAGACTGCTCGTATTGTGGCTATGCTGGTACAGAATGGAGACTTATAGACGACCAGGGCGATCAAAGCCCGCAAAGCTATACTGCAGATTGTTGTGGGGGAGCATGCGATGTTAGGATGAATGAAAATGATTATATACCTAAAATTCCCTTGCTTAATTATCATTACTATAATGAACCTTGTGATTTTCCATACATTAAAGATAATCCCGCCCGTTCTGGACCAGGACTAGGTAAAGAAAAAGCTATAACAATAACTAATGTTCAAGGATTAACATTCGGTGGAGATATAGAATTTTGTATAGATTGGAGATTAAAAGAAACTATATCTGAAATACCATATGATCAAGATACAACACAACACTCTAATAAAAATTTGCATGATAAATCATATAAAAAATCTAAAATTATTAGCAGGACATGCGGCAATTTTCTTTTGACTA
>Ga0070751_1001319_pt1 | contig 14763 bp, 25 predicted proteins | sample VirMetDEL_Aug_28_FD_78514 | JGI IMG/M metagenome (GOLD analysis project Ga0070751, IMG submission 78514) | Aqueous microbial communities from the Delaware River and Bay under freshwater to marine salinity gradient to study organic matter... | ecosystem: Environmental > Aquatic > Marine > Coastal...
GGCGCGTTCACCGCGTCGCTCGGCGCGTGGTACCGGACGCTCCGCGAGGCGAAGGAGTTCATCGTCGAGAGGCCCGAGTTGGCATGAGCAGATACACCTACATCAACTTCTACCTGTCGGAGACCGGCGGCAAGTTCCACCTCGCCCGCATCGGCTGGGACGCCGATCAGGATCACGCCGCCTGCCGCGCGACCACCATGCTCGACACTCGGCTCGGCGCGAAGAGCGTTTCGACGAACGTCGACATGATACAGAAGAACAGGCACTCAATGTTTATTTGTGACAACTGCGCCCGGATCGCTGTCAACATGGAGGCTTACCGTGAGCGCTGATTCAAAGGTTCCACTCGGGGTGAACCCTGCCGACTTCGAGGCCGCGATGCGCCCGGAGGCCGGAGACCCGTGGGAGCCTCTGCCCCACGACGTCGGCTGGTGGGTCATGTCCTTCGACTTCGGATGGCTCGGACCATTCCGGACAAGCGCCGCCGCGCAACTTCGAGCCGAGGGGATGACCTACCTCGACAACTGGCAGGAAGTCCGGATCACCACCTTGAGCGCACCGGCGTTCGACGATCAACCGTTCTGACCGACACACCCGCTGAGTACCATAAATCCACCAACCAACTGTAAGGAGAAACTGTGAGTCAAGAAATCGTCCCTATCAACTCTCTCGGATCGTTCGATCTGCTGGTCAAGCAGGCCGACGTTCTCGGGGAGTCCCGGATCATCCCCGCCGCCTACCGCAACCGGTCGGCTGACATCATCGCCGCCGGTCTCGCCGGTCAGTCTTTCGGCTGGGACATCATGACCTCGCTTCGCAACTACCATGTCATCGAGGGGACCGCGTCCCTCCGACCGGAAGCGATGCTCGGCCTCGTGCGCCGCGCCGGTCACTCCGTCACCCTGAACCTAATCGCCGAAACGTCCGGCGGGCGTGCCGCCGTCGCGAGCGGGAAACGTGCCGACACCGGCGACGAACACACCGCGAAGTTCTCAGAGTTGGACGCGAAACGCGCAGGGCTGTCTGGCAAGAAGAACTGGCAGACGTATCTCGACTCGATGTTGACATGGCGTGCCGTGTCCGCCCTCTGTCGCGTCCTGTTCCCCGATGTTGTCCTCGGTGCCGGGTACGTCCCGGAGGAGATCGGCGGCGACGTAGACGCCACAGGAACGCCCGTTCAGGACGATCCGTTCGCGGACCCGACGCTCCCGGTGGCAGAGGCGAAGCGTCGTGTCCTCGCCGCCTGCGATGGGGATAAGGAGATGGCCCGTCAGGTGTGGGGCGACTACACCGCCGAGCATGGCGAAGACCTCCGCGAGTCGGCGATCCTCGACCTTGTCGAGCGTCTGCTTGGTGACGACATTGAGGACGGCGTCGTTGTCGAGGACGGGATCACCATCCCGCAGAAGGTTGAGACCATCGAGACGGAGAAGTCGGTCCTCATCCTTGAGTCGTTGCTCGAAGAGTTCCCCGGCGCGACGGTCAAGGACTAGACCGGCGGGCGGCGGGCCGACCAACCAGCGACCCGCCGCCCCCGGACCGAGGTGGAGGCGACCTCGGCGAGTCGAGAGTACCAGCGTGGTGCTCGGCATCGTCGTCGCAAACCGGCTACGGTCCGCCCGCAACGTAAGCGCCCGGGCGACGGCACCACTCCGTCCCCGGGCATGGAACGACCCTCAGGAGGTCGAACATGGAAACTGTATCCGCCCGGTGCGACACCCGCAGGAGGTGGCGACCGTGAGCAAGTATGTGAGGGTTATGCGCTCGATCTGGACCGATCCCGACTGGCTCGCGCTCCCGTCCCGGTCGAAGATGATCTACCTTCAACTGATCTCGCAGGCAAACATCTCGAAGGCCGGAGTCCTGCCGACCGTCCCGCGCCGGTGGGCTTCGATGTATCCGGACCTCGACGTCGAGGACATCCTCGCCGCGATCGGTGACCTGTCATCGAGCGGGTTCGTCGTCGTCGACGATGACACCGAGGAACTTCTTGTCCGCACCTACATGCGCTACGACGAGATGTATTCGCAACCAAACGGGAGAAAGGCGATCGCCGCCGCCGTCGAGGAGATCGTTTCGCCAACCCTTCGGGATGCCGTCGAGAGTGAGTTAGACGACCTCATCGGTAACCCTTCCGGTAACCCTTCCGGTAACCCTTCCGGCAACCCTTCCGGGAAGGGGTCCGTCACCCCAAGAACCCCTAACCCGGAACCCCTAACCCGGAACCCGGAACCAACACTCGACGTCGAGGTGTCCGATCGGTGGGATGACTTCTGGACGGCATACCCTCGAAAGACCGGGAAGGCGCAGGCGGCTAAGGCGTGGCAGAAACTAAAGCCCGCCGATCGTGACGCGGCCCTCGCCGCCCTCCCCGAGCATGTCGGCTTCTGGCATCGCAACGGGACCGCCACCCAATACATTCCGCACCCCGCGACATGGATCAACGGCAGACGGTGGGAGGACGTCCTACCCGCCGACCGCAAGGAACCGAGGCGAGAAGCGCCCGGCATGAACGCGCTCCGGCGCATGATGGAGGAGACCAAGAATGGATCGTGAACGCGCCATCACCCTCGTCGGCTATCTGGTCGCAGGCACGACCGGATGGAACGATGACACCGTGATGATCTACACGGCAGAGATCGAGAAGTTGAGCCAACCGAATGAGGCGATGATCGCTGTCCGTGAGGTCGTCCGGACATGGTCGGAGGCTCGACGCCCACCGATCGCCGTCATCCTCGACGAGTACCGCCGTCAACTCGCCCGGGCGCAACCCGCCCCACAACTCACCGCCGCCCCGCCCGCCCCATTCCGTCGCGGTGTCGAGATCGCGCGAGAGGCGTACAAGGCAGAGCGGGAACGTCTCGGGAAGCCGGTCAACCTTCAGCGGTTCGACGGCTGGATCGCCGGGATCGCGAGGCCGACACGATGAAACGCTCTGGCCCGCTCAAGCGGACCACACCCTTGAAGCGTGGACCGGGACCACAACGAAAGACCAGACTCTCCCCCATGTCTGACAAGCGCCGCAAGGTTTCAGTCGCCCGCCGCGAGTTCGTCGCCGAGGTTCTATCCCATAGAACGCGATGCGAGGCCGGAAGTGTGATCCGGTCCGTCGACACCGGCCACCGGTGCTTCGGCTACTCAACGGACGTCCACGAAGTCCTCACCCGGGCGAGAGGCGGAGACATCCTCGACCCGGACAACGTCCGCGCCATCTGCCGCCGATGCCACGACTGGATTCACGACCACCCGGCAGACTCACTCGACCTCGGACTGCTCGCAGTACGTCACCCGGAAGCCGATAGCGACGATGCCTGAGTGGACTCTCACCGACACCGAGCGACCGTGGACCACCAACGCTGAGCGGCGATGGCACTACCACAAGCGCGCCGCGATGGTGCGCGACGCCCGCAACCGTTGGGCATGGCGCGCTCTCGCCGCAGGCATCCCCCGCCTTCACCGCGTAGTCATCGAGGCGCAACCGCTCGCAAAGGACAAACGTTGGAAGCCAGACGTCGCCGCGTGCTACCCGTCGGTGAAGGCCGCGATCGACGGCCTCGTCGACGCGCGCGTCCTCGAAGATGACAACGACCGCCATGTCATCGCCCTCACCTTTCTACCCGTTGAGATCGGAAAGCAGAACGGACTGCGCCTGACCATCACGGAAATCCTCTGATGCTTCAAGGCCCACTCACCCTCGGAGAAGTTGAGGAGAAGATCATCCGGCTCTGCGAGGTTCTCGACGAGGAGGCAGAACGCTTCGCGGACCTCTCCGCACAACGCGCCGAAGCAGAGGCAGACTTCAAGTATCGCCACGCGCGCACCTTCGTCGAGCAGGCAGGCAAATCGTCCGTCGCCACCAAAGAGGCTGTAGCGCACCTTCGGGCGTCGAACGACTATCGGCGGTGGCGGATACTTGAAGCGCAGGAGCGCGCCACTCAGTCGAAACTGACGAGCGTCCGCGCCCAACTCGATGCGCTCCGGACCATCGCCGCGAACGTCAGAAAGTCGGTCAGCGGGTAGTCGGAAAAAATCCGCGTTAGGTGTTGTGTCGGTTCGGTGAGCGCCCTATACTCTGAGGCGTGGGAGATACACCGAACCAGAAGGAGACCACAATGACCACCGACTCATTCACCATCTACACCGAAGACGAGGCTCGTCAAGTCGCCGAGACCCTGCTCCGCCAGATCGGAACCATGAACGTCCTCGCCATCTCGGGCGGACGTAAGTTCTACGGCCACGACGACGAAGGCGTTGAAGTGACTCTGCCCTGCGGCTCCGGCTACGAGGTCCGTGTCAAATACATCGCGACTCGCGACACCTACACGGTGACCCGTGGCTTCAAGCGCGGCATGAACTACTGGATCAAGGGCCAGATGGAAGACGTCTACTGCGAAGACCTCGGCGAGACCGCCTACCGCGCCGGAATGTTCCGCGACGAGTGGACGACCGCCGGAGCCACGAAGGTCATCTGATGGTCGAGTCCGCCGCGCTTCTCATCCCGGGCGACGCCGTCGAGTATCGCCACGACGATTACAACGATCCGAGGGTCGGCGTCGTTTCGCAAGTGTCCGTCGACTATCGAGGCAGAACGGAAGTTCACCTCATCGACTCGGCCACCGGTGAGCCGTACGTCTCCAAGGCCACCCGGTTCAAGATGGCGGTGCCCGCATGAGGCTGATCGCCGCCAACATTTACGTCGGCAGACATCGCCACCCTTCCGCCGCCGAACCGTGGACAAGCACGCTTCTCGACATCCTCGACGCGGACGGGCTGGAAGCCCGCCTCGACGGCGAAGGTGCGATCGCCGCCTTCACCACCCCGGTCACCCTCGACCGCTTCCCAGCGGACGCTGTAACGGCGCTATCGGAGAGCAACCTTGTGCGCCCCGGATCGTGGCTCGAGTTTGAGACGGCAGACATAACGTTCCGCGTTAAGTTCGTCGGCTCAAATCTTCTCGTCCTAGACAACCAGAAGGACCGCATACCCAACCCCCTATAAGGAGACCCATGAAAACCAGATGGGAGATCAAGAAGGTCGACGCCCCCGGAGGGGCGTGGATGGTGACACGCGACGTCGTCGAGACCGAGCATGTCACTCAGCCGGACGCGCCAGAAGTAAGCACGCCGGTCGACGTAGTTCGTCAGTCATCCGTGTCGGCGTACACGACTCTGTCGCACGCCCGACGCTCGATCGTTGACGAACTCAAACTCCCGAAGCGGGTCCGCATGACGCGCCGCTCCGAGACCCACTACACCTACAACCACCACGCCTGAGGAGGCACCAATGACCAACCGTAAGCGCACCTACTCACGCCGCAAGGTGACCGTCGAAGTCCCCGACAACGCAGGCGCGATCCTTCAGATGCTCGACCCGCAAGAGCGTCACATCATGACCCTCCGGTGGGGACTCCAAAACGGACGCCCACTCAACCAGCAAGAGGTCGCGAACGTCGTCGGCATCCACTCGACGACGGTGTCCCGGATCGAGAAGCGTGTCCGCGAGCAGATCGCCGACCTGACCCCGTCACAACTCAGCACTCTCGTCGAGGCGCAGGAGATCGGCGCGACGTCCAACGACCATGAGGTTCAGGCGCTTCAGCATCGCCTTCAGAAACTCATCGACGAGGTCGGCAAGATGGAGGCCCGAATGATGCGCGAGATCACCCGAGTCGAGAACCGCCTCACCCCGGCAGACCCGCCCGCCGCACCGAAGCGCATCGGCATCTTCCGTCGTGCCTCAAAGTGACGACATCGTTCAACGGCTTCGTAGCCCGGACCCGCTAGACGGTCTCTACTCGTTGTGTCGCCGTGCGGCGGCGGAGATCGAAACGCTCCGCCGTCGCCGGTTGACCTTTGAGGAGTGGTACGACGCCGGGATCGAAAACAACTGGGTGCTTCCCTTCTGCGCCGAGCATGGCTCGGTGCCGCTCGTCTCGGAGGCAGAGGCGGAGCGAATCGACGCCGGTGACGACCCATGTCTTCCAGCGTTTCGGTTATGGAACGGAGAGTGATCGTGAACGCAGAACTCACCCCGCTCGATCATCGGATGTTTGCCCTCGCGAAGGCGCGCGGACAGGTCAAGGTCACTCACGGAGACCGTGTCCGTCTCGCAACACTCATCGCGTGGCGACCGAAAGATAAGCGAGGCGTCCGCACCAAGAAGGCCCGCGTTCAGTTCGCGACCGGCACGAGAGCCACGATCCCGCTATCCGAGATCGACACCGATGCTGTCGTGATGCCGTGACATCACTACTCGCGGCGGCGACGCTTCTCGTCGAACCTCTGACGCTCGGTCATCCCGCCCCACACTCCCCAATGCTGATGATTCGCTAGCGCGTACTCAAGGCAGTCGGTCCGGACCGGGCATCGCCCGCAAATCTCTAAGGCGATCGTCGGCCTTCTGCCGGACGGCGGGAAGAACAGTTCAAGCGGCTCACCGCGACAAGCGCCGTTGTCGATCCACGGCCCCGGCGGAGGAGGCGCGGTGGGCAGGTCGTACACGAGCGGCGACTCTACCGTAAGCGACGCAACCGATAACACATTCCCTCGGCGCAGAGCGTTACACTCGCCGCCATGTCGAAGATAGCCAACCAACTACAAGACCTCGCCGTCCCCGTCGAAGGACTCACCGGACTGCCACTCAACCCGCGCCGAGGAAACATCGAAGCGCTCAAAAAGAGTCTCGGAACCTTCGGCCAACTCAAGCCGATCGTCTTTAGAGTCGAGAACGATGAGCAGGTTGTGATCGCCGGAAACCACACGCTTCAAGCGGCACGGGAACTCGGATGGGAAACGGTCGCCGCCGTCGACGCCTCCGACCTCACCCCGGAGCAGGCGCAAGCCTTCGCGCTCGCCGACAACCGGATCGCCGACCTCGGACGTTTCGACGACGACGAACTCATCGCCTTCGTCAAGAACGCCGCCATCACCGATCCCGAACTGTGGGAGGCGGCATCCTTCTCCAACGAGGAGATTCAGCGGATGCTTGAGTCGACGACCCGCGACCAGTTCGACGGCTTCCTCGACGATCTCGCCACCGGCGAAGGTTTGTCATGGCGCGACGAAGAACCGCTCGACATCAACGAGAGCGACATGGTCACCCTTCAAGTTCTGGTGTCCGCCGACGAACGTCGACAGGTGATGGCGCGACTGAAGTCGCTTGTGGACGGCGGCAGGTTCGCCACCACCGGAGAAGCCCTCGTCGCCGTCGTCGCCTCTTATGCCTGAGACGCCGGACTGGGCACCGTCGAAGCAATGGTGGGGACGGGAGGGTCTCGGCAAGAACGTCTACGAGGCGGCAGTTGAGCGGGCCATCTATGTCCTAGAAACCTTCGAGGACTACTACGTCTCGTTCTCGGCGGGCAAAGACTCAACCGTCACCCTTCAAGTTGTCCTCGACGCGCGAGAGGCGATCGGCATGAAGGAGCCGATCAAGGTCGTCTACTTCGACGAGGAGATCGTCGACCCCGCAACCGAGGACTACGTCTACCGCTGTATCGAGAAACTGCCGATAGACCTCCGTTGGTACTGTATCCCGGTCAAACAGCGGAACGCTTGCTCCGCGTCGTCACCCGACTGGTATCCGTGGGGCGACGAGGTCCGACACCTGTGGGTGAAGGACATCCCGGCAGGAGCAACCAACATCGCGGAGAACACTCCGTGGTATCCGTCGCACGACATCGAGGAGAGGCGGACCCTCGCCACCCTCGGACCGTACTTCTTCCACGACTGGCAGAAGGAGAACTACGGCAAGAAGACATGCGCCGTCTTTCTCGGCATCCGGGCGGCAGAGTCGATGATGCGCCGCCGAATCTTCGCGTCACAGAAGGGCGACTGGGATCATTGGCTCAACCCCTTCTCGAACGCTAAATGGTGCGTGAAGGCATACCCGGTGTTTGACTGGACCGATGACGACATTTGGGTCGCCGTCCGGAAGTTCGGATGGGACTACTCGCAGGTCTACGACCAGTTCGAGGCGATGATGCTCTCTAAGAATCAGCAGAGGATCGGCACCCCGTTCGGCGAGGAGCCATCCCGGTCCCTCTACCAATGGCAAATCCTCGCACCGGACCTGTGGGACAAGATGCTCGACCGTGTCCCCGGCGCCCGCACCGCCGCCCTCTACTCTCGGACCGCGCTCTACGGCAAGAGTTTCGTGGGGGCGAGCGACGGCACATCCCTCAATGACGTCATGCCGACCCTTCAACCGGGGCAGACCTACCGCGACCTTGTCCGGCAGGCGATCGAGTCGTACGACGATCCGGCGATGAGGACCACAATGGCGAAGAAGGCGCAACGTCTTATCCGCCGCCATCAGAACTCGACGTCAGAGCCGATCCTGCCTTACACCGAGCATCCACGGACAGGACTGTCATGGCGGTCGCTTATCCGCATCATCATCCTCGGCGACGTCAAGATGCGCCACGAACTCATGATGGTCCCCGGTGCCGCTAAGACCGCGCGTCTTCGCGAGGAGTACGATGCCGAACTCGACCGCCTACGAACGGAGGGAAACCTTGACATCATCAGTTGACCGACAGCCGATCGCGAACGTGGAGTGGGTCGACCCGACCACGCTCCGCGCTAACGCCTATAACCCGAATCATGTCGCCAAGACAGAAATGAAACTGCTCAAGCAGTCGATCATTGAGGACGGATGGACTCAGCCGATCGTCGCTCGGCCCGACGGCGAGATCGTCGACGGCTTCCACCGGTGGACTCTCGGCTCCACCGACAAAGACATTCAGGCGATGACCGGCGGCGTCGTCCCCGTGGTGCGCGTCACCCCGGACCCGGCACAGCAGAGGATGTCCACCATCCGACACAACCGGGCGCGCGGCGCTCACGCCGTCTTGAAGATGGCCGACATCGTGACCGAACTCATCGACCTCGGATGCTCGCCCGAGGAGATCGAGAAGCGCGTCGGCATGGAAGCCGAGGAAGTCAAGCGACTCATGGCCCACGGCAAGAAGACCGTCCTCCGTGGCGAGGGTGACTTCTCGGAAGCGTGGAAGCCTGCTGTCACCCAGTACGACAATGACTGATCTCGACGTACTTGTAGAGCAGGCGCATAACCGCATCCGGCACGCGCTCTCAGAGTGTCAGAACCCGACCGTCGCCTACTCGGGTGGCAAGGACGCCCTCGTCGTCGCGCACCTGATGGCACAGCACGGCGTCACCGACGGAGCCTGCGAAGTCTCTTTCTACTATCAGCGGCAGGAAGACGACATCCGTGAGCAGGCGGCACGCCTCGGACTCAACATCCACTTCTACCGTCGACTCACAGACGACTGGCTTCGCCGCCGCAACCACATCATCTTCACGGACGACTCTGCCGCACGATCCGCCTCATACGCCGCCCGTCAACAGAAGACCGTCGCGGTCCACGCCAAGACGAACGGCCATGACCTCGTCGCCTTCGGACGCCGCACCGAGGAGAACTCCGTGCCGCGCATCCTTTACAAGAACAAGACCGGCTTATCGTTTCACCCGATCCGCGACTGGCGGGAGCATCACGTTTGGGAGTATCTCGCCTCGGTCGACATCCCAACCCCGTGGATTTACGGAACCATCCACGGCGAGTTCGAGGGCAACAGCGGCTTCTTCTCCCTGCGCGCCAGAGACGTCGGAGGCTACGCTAACGCTTGGCGGGTAGTGTCCGACCTCGACCCGCGATTTACACCCGACCGCTATGGAGTGACCCTATGAACGAAACAGCCCGCTTCACGACATGGACCGAATACTTCGGGCCGCTCGTCACCGTCGAAGACACCCTGCCCTCAGGGATCGTCCGCCGATCCACCGTGTACGGCTTCGAGAACTTCTCCGACGACCACAAGGCCGGGACCATCGCCAACCCGCCCGAGACCACCGGCGCATTCATCGGCTACGTCACCGAGGGGAACGTCGCGATCACCGACCGGCACGGCATCATCCACCTCAAGAAGGGCGAGTATTTCTCGGTCCCCGCACCAGCAGGATTCACCTTCACGCCCGGCACCCGCGTCGTCGCGATCCACACCTCACCCTTCACGCCGCTCCGCACCTTCGGCGGACCCATCGAACCGAAGGGACGACTCCGTTACATCGACGGATGCTCGGACAGTCTCATCATCGCCCCACCCAAGTTTGAAGACCCGTGCCTCAACCTTCTCCACTTCCCGCCCGGCATCCACCAGACCGCCCACACCCACCCCTCCATCCGGTGCGGCGCTATCGCAAACGGAGCCGGATACTGTATCGACGGTGACGGAACCAAACTCGACCTCCTCCCCGGAATGATCTGGATCATCCCGCAAGGCGTCGTCCACTCCTTCCACACCGCCGACTCCGGACAGGAACTCAACGTCGTCGCATACCACCCCGACACCGACCACGGCCCCGAAGACGAGACCCACCCGATGCTCAACCGGACATGGGTTGACGGACAGAAGGTCGACAACACAACCGACGCCCACATAAACGCGGACATCCTCGTTACCGAGCAGATGCTCGCCCTGTAACTCTCAACGCTAGGCTCTCAACGGGAGACGCCCTATGAAACAGATTCCACCCGAAACCGTCGAGCGGTACACGCAGGTCTGGAAACTGCGGTCCCTCGGCATGACATTCGAGGAGATCGCCCGTGCTGTCGGGTACGCCGACTCGTCGGGGGCGAAGCGGGCGTACGATGCGGCGGCTCAACGGTTCCCGGTGGAGTCGATCGAGCAACAGCGTCTCATCCAGTCGGAGCGTCTCGACCTCCTCCTCAAGCGGGTGATGAAGCAGATCGAGGAAGGCGAGATCAGTCTTGTCAATGAGGCTCTGCGGATCGAGAAGCGTCGCGCCGACCTGTGGGGGCTTGACGCGCCACGCAAGACCGAGGTGACCGGCGCGGACGGTGGCGCGATCGAGATCGACTTTGTGTCGGAACTGCTCGCCCGTGTCGACCAGATCGAAAAGGTTGGCGACGCGGACGGCGATGAATGACGACCAGCGAAGCCTCTTTGAGCGTCTCGTCGCGTCCGGGCAGGCGCGCGACTATGTCGCCGGGCTGACCGTCGAGCAGGCGGAGAGTCTGCGGTTCGACTGGCGGGTGTTTCGTCGTCCGGCGCAGGAGCCGCCCGACTGGAACTGGCGTGTCTGGCTGATCCTCGCGGGTCGTGGCTTCGGCAAGACGCGGACCGGGGCCGAGTGGATCAGGGAGCAGGTTAGAACGGGGCAGGCGGGCCGCATCGCCCTTGTCGGTCGTACCGCCGCCGACGTCCGCGACACAATGATTGAGGGCGACTCAGGCATCCTGTCGATCTCACCGAACGGTGACCGCCCCACCTACATCGGTTCTAAGCGGCGGCTGACATGGCCGAACGGTGCGATGGCGGTCGCGTACTCGGCAGAGGAACCGGACCGGCTTCGAGGACCGAACCATGACCTCGCGTGGGCAGACGAGGTTGCGGCGTGGCGGTACCCGGACGCTTGGGATCAACTCATGTTTGGCCTCCGCATCGGCAAGAACCCGCGCGTCGTCGCGACCACCACCCCGAGGCCGACGGCACTCATCAAGCAACTGCTCGACCGGCAGGATGTCGCCGTCACCACCGGCTCCACCTACGACAACATCGGCAACCTGTCACAGCACTTCATCGACGAGATGCGCGAACGCTACGAGGGGACGCGCATTGGACGGCAGGAACTTCACGCCGAACTTCTCGCCGATGTCGAGGGTGCCCTCTGGAAGCGGCAGACACTCGACGACACCCGCACCTCTCGACCGCCGGACATGAAGCGGATCGTTGTCGCCGTGGACCCCGCCGCCAGTTCTCACGGCAACGAAACCGGCATCGTCGTTGTGGGCCTCGGTGTGGACGGCCACGGATACGTCCTGTCCGATGACACCGTTCAAGGTTCACCGCACGAGTGGGGCACCGCGACGATCGCCGCCTACTACCGGCACCGCGCTGACCGCGTCGTCGCTGAAGCGAATCAGGGTGGCGACATGGTGCGGCACACTCTCGCCACCGTGGACGACACCGTCCCGATCAAGATGGTGACCGCCTCGCGTGGCAAGTACGCCCGGGCAGAACCGATCGCCGCCATGTACGAGCAGGCGAAGATTCACCATGTCGGCATGTTTCAACAGTTGGAGGATCAGATGTGCGAGTGGGTTCCGTCTGGCCCGTCGCCGGACAGAATCGACGCCCTCGTGTGGGGCATGACCGAGTTGATGATCACCGGCGCGAAGGCCGCGCCGGTTGTGGTGCCCGCCTCATTGGAGCAGGTCTCACCGTGGACCATCTAGGCCATACCGGAAAAAATCCCGGATAAAGGTTGACGCGGGGGGTTCGTCGCCCTAAACTGAGAGCATGACGAAGACCACCACCCACACCACCGCCACCGCGACCGCCGCCAAGCGCGCCGCTGTCAAGCAGGCTCTCCGCCTCGAAGCAGAGTGGATCGGCTGGAAGATGCCCTCGATCCTCCGCGCCGGGGACGCCCTGTTTCTCTGCTCCGAGTACGGCGTCCGCCCCGACTTCAACTGGACCCGCGTGAACGCCGGAGCCATCGGGCGCTTCGACGTCGCCTTCCACATCATCACCAACCGCGACTGACCAACCACCAACCACAAGGAGAAACCACCATGACCACCACCACCACAAACAGCGAAGCCTTCGAGGGCATCGTCATCGACGACCCGGACGGCCTCTTCGACAACACGACCCACGTTGTCGAGATACTCCACGGCGGACTGCCATTCAGCCGCGCCGCCCTCACCTCCACGGACGCCACGGTCCGCGAAGAAGCCGAGTCGTGGCTTCCGGTGTACGAAAGCGACTTCGGCACCCGCAACTTCTCGGTCGGCACGATCTGGAAGGTGGAGTCGTGAACGCCGCTAACCGGGCGATGCCCGAACCGACCATGACCGCCGCAGAAGCGGCCACCCGGCTTCGCGAGAAAGCCGCCGCACACGACGCCGAGGCGTACGCCTCCTTCGAGCGGTGCGACACCGACGGCGCGCTCTCCCAATGGGCGTCCGGCATCAACGCACGAGTCGCCCGCCTTCAGGCCGACATCGTCGAGAACGGTGGCCTCGCCGAGTTCACCGCCCTCTTCGACCTCGACGGAAACTGGGTTCGCGCTAAAAGGATCAACGGGCGCTACGGCACCTGCTGGATGATCCTCGACGAGAACGGGGACGCCACCGGCCAGTTCGCGCCCTTCGCGCCGACCCGCAAGTCCACCCTTGAGAAGCGCGGCTATCGGGAGGGCAAAGTCCTCCGGCCCGCGAAGGCGGACGTCGGCTCCGGCGGCTCGATCGTCACCTGCTACGCCTACGCCCGGGAGACAACCCCGGCGCACTTCCCGCCCACCGAGATTCTCGACAACGGGACCGGCACGGCATGAATCGGGGAATCGTAAGTTTCTGCGACAACTGTCTGCGCGAGACGCCGCACCACGAACTTGAGCATCTCGCCCTCGACGGCCACCACGACAACCGAAGCGTCTTCTCGCCCCGGTGGATCGAAGCCTGCCGCGCCTGTGTCCCGCAAGTGACCGCGCACGGATACCGGCCCACCACGCGCGGCACCGTCCCCGGCTGATAGTCTGCCCGACGACACACAGCAGGTCTGCCCCGGTTGAGAGCATCCGCTCTCCCGGGGTGGGCTGTGTGACCAACACCCTCCGACGACGGCGATGCGCTACCCTGTCCCCTCGTGGAGACCGCCCCGACTGACCCGCTGAGCAAGGCTCGCCCCTCATCGACGGACTTCATGGAGATCGGCTCGTCCGGTCTTCATCAGTTCGGCGGCGAGATTCAGCAGGACTTCTTACGGCAACTCCGAGGAAAGCAGGCATTCGCCAACTTCCGGGAGATGGCTGACAACGACCCCGTGGTCGGTGCGATGCTCCACGCCATCGAGATGCTTATCCGCGCAGTCGACTGGTCCGTTGAGCCTGCCGACGACGACGATGAGCGTGCCATAGCCGAAGCCGAGTTCGTGTCGTCATGTCTCACCGACATGAGTACCTCGTGGGTCGACACCCTCGCCGCGATCATGGGCTTCCTCGTCTACGGCTACTCGTACCACGAGATCGTTTATAAGCGGCGGCAGGGATTCACGAAAGACCCGCGCACCCGCTCCAAGTTCAAGGACGGCAGGATCGGATGGAGGAAACTTCCGACCCGCTCGCAGGAGACCATCGACCGTTGGGACCTCGACGCGAACGGCGGCATCCGAGGCGCGTATCAGGTGGACCCCAACTCCGTGAAGAAAGGCGTCACCTTTCTGCCGATCGAGAAGTGCCTGCTCTTCCGCACTACCTCGAAACTCAACAACCCGCAAGGCCGTTCCATCCTGCGGAACGCCTTTGTGCCGTGGTACTACAAGCGGCGCATCCAAGAGATCGAAGCGATCGGCATTGAGCGTGACCTCGCCGGTCTCCCCGTCGCCCTCGTCCCGCCGCAACTCCTGTCGAACGCCGCGACCGCCGAGGAGCGTGCCGCGCTCGACGCCATCAAGCAGATCGTCCGCAACGTCAAGCGTGACGAGCAGGAGGGCATCGTCTTCCCTCTCGCCTACGACCCGGAGACCGGGAACCCGGCGTACGACCTGAAACTTCTGTCGACCGGCGGACGCCGCCAGTTCGACACCGACGCGATCATCGGAAGGTATGACCAGCGGATCGCGATGACCGTCCTCGCCGACTTCCTACTCCTCGGTCACGAGAACGTCGGCTCGCAAGCGTTGTCCGTGTCGAAGGTCGACCTGTTTGTCCGGTCCCTTGA